>Ga0247610_10001708_pt1 | contig 26725 bp, 46 predicted proteins | sample 174DNAGHGhighgp2_FD_193483 | JGI IMG/M metagenome (GOLD analysis project Ga0247610, IMG submission 193483) | Sheep rumen microbial communities from Palmerston North, Manawatu-Wanganui, New Zealand - 1742 DNA GHGhigh gp2 | ecosystem: Host-associated > Mammals > Digestive system > Stomach > Rumen...
TTTATGCCTACTCTGAAGGACAACACGTAAACATCAGGAAAGTTGTTCTTAGCGACACAACCGTTACAGAGCGTGATTTTGAGATTGCACTTGAACTTTGCAGACTCTAACTAAACTTTGCAGGGCGCAACACCCCTGCGAAGTACATTAACATTCAATTTTTACGATTATGGAAAAAGACAAATTCAATGAACTTCTAAAAGAGTTTTTCAAAGCAGTAAAACAGAAAAAACTTCTCATTATCATTGATACTGCATCAAAGAATGAAAAAGCCGTCTTTTCCTTAGTATCTTTTAGTAAAAAGAATGGTTATACAAAATATTCTGACTTACTAAAAGAAATAGGAATGAAGAATTACGGCAAAGAAAATGATTTGTTTGTTACTTACTGCTCTGGTCGTTTTTCTCTATTCATCCTCGACAATATAGGCAATTATTTACGAGGAAAAGGAGTAAGACTTCCCAAAGGATGGTATGAATGGATTCAAAAACAGAATTGCATCTGAATCTCTCTTGTGGTTGTGAACCGATCTTCACAGCCACCGCCACAACTTTAATTCTTACAATTATGGCTATTACAAACAAAGAAATCATTGAAGGGCAGTTGAGAAGAATCAACGAGAAAGCCCACACACAACTTGTTCTGAAACGTGCAAACCGTCACTGGTATCTTTGCTGTGAGTTCAATGGCTACGAACTGCCACCGTCACCACTTAACGAGAGTTTCACAATGCGAACATCTGCCGAAATGATTGAATATCTCAGAGGTGTTGAGGATGCAGTAGATTTCTTTACTCACAACGGCACAAAGTAGGAGTCACAACAAACTCCTGCTTTCCTACTAACCAAAGATTCAATTATTATGGCAAAATCAGAACTTTCACTTGCCGTCCAAGGTGTAAAGGGCGGTAACATCAAGGAGTACCCAAATGTCGGCTTTACTTGCAACTTTGTTGGCAATAACAACAAAATTGCATTTGATGCTTTTGTAGGGTATGGAGATTCGTACAAAAGACGTGAACAGACAGAAATCAGAGTTATCGAAGGCGACAAAGTTATCTTTCGAGGAACTTTTGATAAACTTGCAGAAATCATCTTAAATCAGACAGAGAAATAAAACTCTCTGTCTGAGCAACTAACCAAATTTTCAATTATGAAGAAAGAAGACTATATCCACATCGACGCATTAGAGGTAGCCCGAAAGTTTGGTTATCTCATTGCAGGAAAAGGCAAATTCTCAGGTTTGGAGTTTGCAAAGAGAATCATTGCCAGTGACAAAGATTGCCAGTCACACCGTGAAACTTGTGCTTCATCTGTTGCATCGTCTGTTTACGAGATACAGATATGTGGCATTAGTGGTTGTTGCATGATAACAGAAGTTCTATGAAAGTATTGGGTATTGTAACCCAAACTTTCCAACTAACCAAATAAATACAATTATGAGAAAACTTAGGAATTACGAAAAGGAATTGGAAAACCTATATTCTGCAATGCTGTGGAATATATGGAATCTAATTGAAAAGTATGGTGTCGGTGACGATCGTTGCTACGTTCCACAACAGTTTGCAACGAGAGAACTGAAATGGGATAATCTCTGTGAAGTTGACATCAACGGCTGTTCCTATGACGTTGACGAAGTTAAGGTGTCTCTTTGGAATAACGAACCGAGACTTGCCATCACTTCTAACGGCTACGAATATTCCGTTTCTGAATCTTGCGAAGTCCTGACCGTGCTCAAAGCCGTCCACAAATATTTCTCCATGAGGGATATTTGGAAGAAAGAAAAGAAAGATCGCTTTGACCGTGCCATCAAGTTTGTGGAGGAACACCTCCTTGATAGGGTGTACGTTGAAAAGATTCGCCTGTCTCTGCACAATGTTGACGTAATGCGATGCCCGATTGACAGCGACATCACGGATGCCATCAGTGACCTCCTGAATGAGTTTGGTAGCGACAACGACCTGCCGAGAGACTGGTATGAAAGTGAATACCTCTTCACAGATTTGGAAGACATCTTCTGGCAACTTGACATCGACTACGTCGAAGAAGATTAGGGCAGTTTTGCGACTGCCTTAGTCACCACTAACCAATAATGATAGAATTATGAATAAGATTGAATTGGCACAGATTCTTGAATATGTATCTACGTGTAAGAAGAGAGAGTATTACATCAATATTGCATATCCAAGCGGATGGGAAAAGTTTGGCGACGAAAAAGGTAAGGCTTATTTCGTTGAAAGTGCATCTGGAGCAGCAGGGACAAAACTTATCAAAGGTAGAATCAGCCTCAAAAGAACGTATCTGGTATCGCGTGGCAAAGAACTTCCATACCAAAAGCCTAATGCCGTTGCAGAATACGGTGAGCATTGGCCACACGATTTCTGTTACTTCTACCTTCTCTAAACTCTATGCGGCTTAACAACCGCAAAGAGTACGATATTAACCAATATGATAGAATTATGCAGACAACAACTTATCAGCCTTCCTATGGCGAATTAGCCGTACTTGGCGAAATGTTTGAGAAAGAGATCGTTGCTCGCGGTATTAAGTTCCCAAATAATGACCATGAGAATGAAGCCAGAACTTGTTGCTTCATTGATTTCTGTATGCAGTATGTTGAAGACCAGGACACCGACCCACACATCAACCTCGACATGGGTATAACAGCCGAGAAAGAAGTTTCTGAGGTAGATTGGGATGCTGTCTATGGCTAAACTCTCTGGTAAGCATGACCGAACATCGTGCTTACTGCCTATTGTCTAACTTAAAATTCAGTTAATTATGGAAAGAAAAGATTATGCAGAGAAGTTCCGTGACATCAAGGATGAGATTCTTGATGAAATCAGAGGTATTCTTGGGAACGGTGAAAAACACTACTTCAAAGAAACATTCTTTGTTCACTATGTAGAGGGCGAAGTTGCAACAACTGAAGTTTGTTCGGCCTTGGAAATCAGCGAAAAGGGAATGGTTGTCTTTCACGTTATCAACTCGGTTCAGGATGCAGAAAAGATTGAGGCTCACGGTGTGTACGCTTACGATCCAGAATCATTCCTTGACATTCTCGACCACTTGCAGAAAGAAGTACGAGAGAAGAAACTTGATATTATCCGCGAACTCCTAAAGAATAATGGAGGTAGCATAGATGTCAAAGAAAACTTTGAATTTATCTGTGCCGACGAAGGCGACAAAAACACTCTCAGTCACAGCCTGCTCAAAGGAGTTTCACTTGATAATGACAAGATTCGCGTTAAGACAATCTGGAAAGAAGATAGCAGTCAATACGACTATGACGAGGATTGCATTATCAACGAGGAATTAGACAATGTGATTACTTGCCTGAAATCCCAGACAAATCAAAAGTTTGTCATTCGTGTGTCCGGCTCATACTCTCGCACATTCGACATCGAAGCATCCTCCTACGAGGAAGCATTGGAGTTTGCAAAAACGGAATGGAAAGAAGATGCACCTCTTTGTCCTGATGATTCCAACGGTGAAGATTGGGAAGATTACACAGATTATCCTCACTAACCTCTCAGACCATTTTCGTTCAGTCACGGAAATGGTTACTATTGTCTAATCAAAATTCAATTACATTATGGAACAACAGAAATTAGAAACTATGATTTCAGCTCATGCGTATGACGAAATCGTTGCAAAGGTAAAAGAGCAAATAGGTGAGGAAAGTTTCGACTACATCTTCCCTGGCATTAAGAAAGCACTTGAAGAAGGTTCCGGCAAAGTCCGTGAAGAAATCCTTATCAGCTGGCTTAACTGTGATTCCTGCCGTATCTGCTCACATTGTGGTGCAATCATGGAGGAAGGTTGGTATCTCGACTGTCAGGGCTACGCTTGTAGTGACGAATGTGCTATGGCTATCATGCAAGTTCCTACGATGGAACTTTTCAGACGCTACCGCATCTACAAAGAAGACGTTGACCAGTATCTCGAAGACGAGGGCGAAGGTCGTAAAGAAGAAGACCTTACCCAAGAAGAGATTGACGAGATTATCGACATTGTTTCTGACGACATGCAAGCCTGTTACACAGAATGGTACTAAACTTTTGGCAGGTCATGTTATAATGGCTTGCCAAACTACTAATCAATAAAGTTACAATTATGAAAATCAACATTACATTCGACCCCGATGGGGCTTATGGCTATCCAAAAGGTGAAATCATCGACGGACAGCAGTTAGTCAATGACTACATTGAGACTTTGAACGAAGTCGAAGACGCTGATACTATCAGTTTCATCAAACGGATAGAGATTGAGAAAGCCGTTGACTTTGTGGCTGAAATCAGAAGCCTCAACTATGACATTATCCCCGATGATAAAGTCATTCGCAAATGCTCAGCTTGTGGAAAACAGATGATTGAAGGCTACGTTTTTGACGGTACTGACTGTTTCTGTTCAAAAGAGTGCGCAACCAATTTCTTCGACAATGATGAAGGGTGTGTAGAGATTCTTCTGGATGAAGGCGAACGACTTATTTGGATGGATTCTCTGCCAACTGCACCTCACTACAAAGTAGGCATCGGTGCTGACAATCCTAATAACTTCTTCTATTGTGACACAAAGGAGAAACTATTTGAGTGGATCAACAGCAAGGTATTCCCGTCTGTCAAAGATTGGTATGACATCGAGACTTACAACACGCAACACAAGTTCGCTCCGATTGAAGTCATTCTCTTCAATCCCAAAGACTACTACAAGCATCGTATGCAGTACGTTAGTAATGTCCGTAAGTGTGAAGACATCATGCCGCTTCTTCTGTGCCTCGACAAATCACCAAAAAAAGACCGGCTTGTCCGTGAGTTCAGCCGTGCCTACAACGATGCAGATGCTCTTTGGGATATGTACCCCGAAGTCTGGCAGGGAGAGATTTAACCCTCTCTCTGCTTCCACAAAACTTGTGCTGGACTTGTATTCACTTGCACAAACTTGTATAGACCTACAACCTATACAAGTTACGATTTCTAATGTTTAACCAATTTAATTCAATTCAATTATGAACGATTTACAGAAAGACCAAGCCATCTATCAGGCTATGTTAGAGATTGCAGACAGAGTGTTTAACGCTGTTATGGAAAGTGAGAAGGCTTTACCGTGTCTTATCAAGCAGTATGGAGGATTCGTAACACTATCCGACATCTGCAAGTCAACACATGAGTTTACCAAACTCTTCTTCAATTCAATGAGAGAGCATAGTCTTGGTGACGAAATCCACGAAGTCAATGTAGATACTTTCTCATGCTCTTTCCCGTCATGTCAGGTATTCGACCTGCTCAAATACTGGAAGTCTCTGGCTAAGACCAAGGGCGAACAAGTATTCATGTACGAAGAGAAGATCGAGAACGAGTTTGCTGGCTCAGTTGAAGTCAATATCGACAACAGCAACAATGCCAAACTCCTTATCAAACACTGCGCGAAAGATGAACTTAGACCGATAATGAACGGTGTACTGGCTGAAATCAATGCCAACACCCAGACCATCAACTTTGTTGCATCAGACGGTCATACACTCGGTGTTATCTCAAGCAATCCTAATAAGATTCTGCATCGTGCATCTACTGATACCATATTCCAGGCAATGTTCATGCCCGATGATTGGAAGCACATTTGCGACTTTGCGAAAAAGAACAAGCACGTTGTTCAGTTCGACATCTACCGTAAGAAAGACGAAGAGTTTTTCGATACGTTCTTAGTCCATTTGGGCGACGTTACGCTACGCTCTGCAAGTCACTTCAACTGCCGTTATCCAAACTGGCAGTCCGTTATCCCGACACCTGACCATCTGAAGCACCGCTTCAACATCGTTCCAGAAGAATGGAAAGCGGCACAGGACTGGATAAACAAGTTGAGGGCAGACTCACATCGTCACGTCAATGTATCGTTCTATCGCGGCTCTGACCTCGTTTACTTCGACTACGACGATTACGATTTCTCGAAGTCTATGACAGCAACTTTCCATCTTACCCGTCCATCAGACGTGACAATCGGTGTTGCATATTCACTGAAGTCTATGCCAAAAATCAAGTTCACTGGCTTCAACATCGAAGACTATGACCATGTGACAACCATCAACTGCGAGGAGGCTGACATCATGCTTGTATGCCCGGTTACTGACAGTGATTGCCGTGTCCGCGACGTTGAAGAGCGCGAAGTTCTGGAAACAGTCGAAGAGACGGCCATGGTAGTAGAATTTGCCGCCTAAACTCTCTCGGTGTGTTGTACCTTATAAGTACGACACATCACAATATTTCCCCCTTTAATTCGTTATAATTATGGAACAAATATTTGATAGTACATGACTAAAAGTGAAGCCGCTCTTATCCCTGAGTTGCAAATACACCCCGATGAACTGGTAGAAGATTGTTTCTACTATCGTATGGCTGTGCAAGGTAGATTGTCAGATGAACAAGGTCGTAAGGCTCTTGAACGTCTCAAAGGAAAAGAAAACGACGAATGTTACTCTGGTGCGTTTGTCGTTGCAGAAATGATGATCTCAAACCTCGACAAATACGGTGTCGCTTGCATCGACTGGTGCAAATAGTCTTCCACTTCTATACTCGTTATAAAGTATAGGAGTACGATAATTCAATTACAAAGATTATGAACGAACTATTTTCCCGTAAAGACCTCATTAGCGCGACGTTGCTGACTTTTGGAGTCACAACCTACGACTTTGAGGAAATCAAGGGTGCATCTGTCACGCTCTATCGTTTCCGTCCGCAAATAGGTGTTCGCGTATCTCGAATACGTAACATCAAGGATGAACTTGCTGCAACGCTCGGCGTTCCATCTGTGCGAATCATTGCACCGATGGCAGACGGTAGTGTAGGAATAGAAGTTCCTAATGCCAACCGTGATATCGTAACTCTTGATTCTTGCATTGAGTCTGAGACATATCAGCATACGAAAATGCAGTTGCCTTGCTGTCTCGGACTGACCGTTACTAACGAGGTGTTCATGGCTGACCTTGCAGAAATGCCACATCTTCTTGTGGCTGGTGCTACAGGACAGGGTAAGTCCGTTGGCTTGAATGTCATTCTTATGTCTCTCATGCACCACCTAACTCCAGACGAGTTGAAACTGGTGCTGATTGACCCGAAGCAGGTTGAGTTTTCCATCTACGAAAACTATCCAAAGGCATACTTCGCCAACCTCGGACTCTGTGAAAGCATCTGCACCGATTCTGAATCAGCAGAGCAAACTCTTGATGCTTTGTGTCAGGTCATGGAACAGCGTTACTCTCTCTTACGAAGCGCAAATGTACGAAATATCTATGAGTACAACATAAGCGCAAAGAAGAAACTTCCATACGTCGTTGCCGTTATTGATGAATACGGCGACCTCGTAATGACAGCTGGAAAGCAAGTGGAGAAATCTATTTGCCGTATAGCACAGAAAGCCCGTGCCGTTGGCATACACATGATAATTTCAACTCAGCGACCATCTGCTACAATCGTCACGGGAAACATCAAGGCAAACTTTCCCACACGAATTGCTTTCCGTACCACAACTGGAACGGACAGCCGCGTAATCATTGACCGCATAGGAGCAGAGAAGTTGACAGGACGCGGAGATATGCTATTCTGCATGGGTGCCGACATTACCCGTGTTCAGTGTGCATACGTTGATACCAATTACATCTATGATTACAGAGACAAACTTTCTGAGTTATACGAAAACCACGAAAATCCGTCTCTGTTCTTGGAAGACCAACAGAAAAAAGATCAGCAACAGCAGCAGCCTATCTTCCTCAGTCAACGCCTTTTCAAGAGTATTGAGGGGCTTGCTCATTGCGTGGCTGACGGTGGAAGTACGACAAATACGGAAATGGTACGCAAGTATCTTGGTGGCAATTATCATGCTGAATGTGCGGAAATGATGATACAACTTCACCAGTTAGGAATTATCAGCAAGCCCGATTTCTGGTATGGTGGCACTGCGAATGTTCTTATACGAGACCACGAACAGATTTCCGATATCATCAGACGTGCAAAAGAGTTTGAGCCAGACAAGTAACATTGTCCGGCTCTCTTTCCTATTTTCATAATTGATAGAATTTTTGGTTAGACAGGCGCACAGTCAGTAGTATGGCTGTGCGCTCACTATTTTATGAACAAATTAAAATTCAAGCATTATGAACAAAGTATTATCATTTGAACAAGAGTTTGAAAGGACGAATCCGGGCAGAATCCAGATTCTCCGTTTCATGCGTGAAGCAATCGGTGTCAAAGAAGTACAATGGCAGGATTTGACAACACTCAATCTTTCCAAAGTAAGAGAGTATATCACTGGTAGTTTTGCAGGCAACACCACTTGCACCTATCTCGCTATCCTCAAGGCATTCCTCGCTCGTTATGCCGATGAAGATATTGTGCCGTGCAAGAATCCTGCAAAGGAGTTGAAGGCTAAACGTGTGCCATCTGAACAGGTCGTGCTCAATGCAGAAGAAATCAGACGCATTGAGAACTACAAGCCCCGCTCTGAGAATGAAAAGAACGTCAAGGCACAGTTCCTTTGTGAATATTATTGCCTTGCCCGTTCCTCAGACATTCAGCAACTAACGGCTGAAAACATTCAGGGTGACTTCATCACCTACGTATCTCAGAAGACCCGCGTAGCCACTACCGTTCCACTTCACAAGAACTTCATCAAGTATTTCAAGCAACGTGGGAAAACGCTTGAACGTGCCAGTTTCAACCGCATCATCAAGCGCATCTGTCAGAACTGCGGCATAGACGAACCTGTGAAGTTATTCTATCATGGCAAAGTGCAAGTCAGAAAGAAGTATGAACTAATCGGCTCTCACACAGCCAGACGTTCAGGAGCCACAGAACTGGCAAAGCGTGACGTTCCAATCGCCACCATCAGCAAGTTAATGAACCATACTAACACGCTGATCACCTCTCGCTACATCTTTGCCGACACCCGCAACCTCGGTGAAGAGGCAATGAATTTCTTCAACGGTGAGTAGTAGAAAAGCCGACGCACACCTTGTAAATGTACGTCGGCACAATAAATCCCAAAAAAGAATCGTTATTTATCTAAACGTCAGAATATGGAGTATCTTATAATGTTAATCGGAGCAATCCTTTTCGTGATTGGTGCTGTCTTTGGTTTTGGCAGTATGTACGTTGTAGTACCTGTTATCTTATGTGTCTCTATTGTCATTTGGTATTTCTCCAAGGACAAAGATGGCAAGCGCAATCCGAATGTTATTTGGCAATTATCTGTCATTGCCATAATCTTTGCTTTCGTCGCTGTTGGCTTTGGCAGTTGTGTTAGTGGTTGTACTAATGGTGGCGGCGACACCACTCAGCAGCGCATCGAAATGGGCATACCATTGTACTAAAAACAAAAAAATGCAAGGGGGAGCGACTTTTATCAGTCTCTCCCCCTCTAAAGCCACATACTTAGCGGACGAACCAATGCAAACACTGGTCGTTAACTATGTCTCAGGAAGAATTGCCCTAAATTGATATGGCTTCTTCCTTGCACTAATCTCATACCACCTCAGATAAGTAGTAGCAAACTCACTACACTCCTTTGGTTTTTTCTTCTGCAATTCCTTGTAAGCCAGATAGCAGTAGAAAAAATCGCAATCCCTGTCAAACCCAAACAAGTGTATGGCATCGTCAGAATTGCCATATTTTTTGTAGTCTGAAAAGAACGTAGCCAGAAAAGTCCGTAAATCGGTTGTGAGCGGACTTTTCAACTCGGATGGATCAACACTCCACAATCCAAGTCCGAAGCCGTCAGAGACAGCCGCAATCATCAGTAGCAGCCTCAGTTTGTAGTCGTAGTTTCCGACACAGCAATCCTCAACCAGATACGTCAGCACATCAAAGTACGAACACTGCTGTGCCTTTGCTATCAGGTCTATCTCAAAACCAATAGGTCTGATAAAAGTTCCCTTGCATCCAATGGTTGGAATCTCATAACTCAAGATATGACAATTATCCCACAGCCTATCCATCAGTTTTGCAATCTTCCAGTTCATCACACCGCCCGTCCGTCTGTCCTGCACTCTGCCAATACCAAGCCTCACAAACTCCCGTTTCTCAAACCACTCCCAGGGTTTATCCCCGATTAGTTCCCGAAACTCACGAATCTGTTCAAACTCAGCATCCTCTTTTATCAGCAAAGCGGCAAACAGCGCAATCTCTTTGTCCCTGGCATCGGTATAGTACGACGGCAGTACGACCATTGGCATCATCGGAAACTCCCCCTTCGCCTTATATTTCTCAGCCAGTTCTTTCAACCATGGCCTCACTGCTTGCGAGTATTTCAAGAAGTAGTCACCGATATTCTTTTTCCTTACATTCTCACGCTCTTGCCGTTCGTAATCTGTTGTGTCTTGTTTCATACCTACCTCCTACTTTCCCATATCTTATAGATAGCGGTTCTGAGGCAACCATTATCGTCATTGATGTCTTTCTCGTAGAAATAATCTGTCAGATAACGTCTAAGCCGTGCTTTGCTCTCTGTGTCCTGAATTTCTGGAGGCAAATCAGCAAAGACACGCCTTGCATCCGCCTCATAATCGAAAGAATGGATAAGACGATCAATCTTCTTGTTAGGCTTTGATACCCTGTTAAAAGCAGTGATTAGCCTTTCTGTTCTGTTATCGTAAGCCTTGTTATGTTCTTTGTGAGTAATGTGCCAACCGCAACAAGCAGGGCAGTAATAAGGTCTCAACACACCACCGTGAGTATCTATCTCACCACCGTTCCACTTGATGAAGTCATTGGCTTTGCGTTCTGACTCAAAAAGCATTTTCTGCTTCATCGAGTCAGGACACATCACTCTGTTCTTTGGCTTCATCGAAGTGGAGTCGTTTCTGTCATTTCTATTTCTTGCCATTTCTATTTAGAAACTTCAACTGCAAGTCCATCACAATCCTACGAGAAACCTTGTGGTCTTTCATATACTGCTCTATGTTCTTTGCTGAAACGTTATCCTTGAAATCTGGCAAAACAGAATACAAGAAGTTCTTGTTATGCTGTTTAAGATACTCCCACATCTGAATGGCTATCTCATAAGCAAATTTGGATGCGGCAAAAGACGTTTCAACAAGCCTCAGTCTGTTACCATCCATCTTCTTGAAATACTTTGTATGCTGATTGCCTTTGCTCGTACACGTAATCATCATGCACGGACTCAGCAACTCATTCTCCAGACTGAGGAAAACCATTCTTATGTAGGCACGGTCTCGCGTACACTTGCGGATAGTCTGCAAAGTTTCGGATATTGAAGTTTCTGAGAGTGAGAAACGTACATCGTTCAAATCTTTCGTATATTCTGGCTTGCCATGTTGGTCACTGCCACAATAGAACTCTTCTTTTCCGTCTTCACGCCAACGACCTATCACCCAGAATATGTGATTAACCATCCTGTCAGTGAAAGTCCTGTAGTCCTCACATATAATCTCTGCATTGGGAAAGTCACGCTTGATACGTTCACAGACTTTCGCCATCACTTCAGGCTCAAAAGTCTCTGCCTGGTCTGCACTGATGCAATACTCAATCTTCTCTTTCCTGAACCATTTCTTAGGCACGAATTTCTTCACAAAGAGATAGACACCGTGCTTATCTTTGTCTTCTCTGAAAATCACATACTTTTCCATATCATTTCTGTTTTGTTACTTTGAATTTCTCACTGAGTTTGTCAAGTCCATCATCCAACTGTTTCTGAGCATCTTCCGCAAGTTGCCGCTCGTAGTCAGCTTTGATCTTCGGATTCAGGTTAATGGCGCGTAATGCACTTTCCTCCATAAGGTCATTGTCCTGCAAGTCTTTGATGAAGTCAATCCATGCCCATTTCACGCGGACATTGGCATCGCAATCGAAACCTTTGATGTCTGGAAGCCCAAACTTATCTGCCTCAGTCTTGATTCCCAAACTCTCAGCCATCATAGCGAAATACTTCACCATCTGATGTAGGTCTGAACTTTCAAAGCATTTTGAAAAGTCTGCGCCACTGGCATCCTTAAACTCTTTGAAGAATGCACGGAAACTATGTCGGGCAACTTTGCCTAACAAGAAAGCAACCTCAATCCTTGCCTTCACTTCAATATCTCTCCAGCCAAGCCTTATCATGTAGTCTCTGATTGTCTCATAGACCTTATCGAGCCTCGGTTGTAGAATGTCTTTGGTGATTATCAGATGATCTTGCAAGGTAAACCATGCTTCTTTCGGAGTGTTCTTTTGGCGTGGATTCTCGTAGCCATCCCAGATACATTCTGCCTTTTGACTATTCTTTTTTACCATGAACCTCAGACGTTTCTCCTTTTCAAGAAGGTCATAAACCTCAATCATCAACTCATGCAGGAGAAAGTTACAACGATGGATAATGATAAACTGCACCTGTGCACGTTCGTAGAAGTCGCGGAGTTCGCCTAAAGTCAGCTCTGTATCAGGCTTTACGGAAATCAGCCTAAAGTCCGGCATTGATGTTGCAACCATTGTAAGGATAGCAGCCAACTCTACTTTGTTGTAGCCGTTCTCCTTATACCAACTCTCCATCTTTGAGTTGTCTTTCAAAACAGAAAGAGGAACTTCCCTCACGATTTCAAGCAATTCCTCTTCACTCCACTTTATTTCTTCGCTGTTCATGACTCTTCATGTATTCTAATTGCCTGGTCTAAGTAGAATCTCGCTTTCTTGATGTCTTCGATGTACTGACCTTTGTGCTCACATCGGAAAAGATATTTGATGCTGTTTCCAAGCATGAACTTTCTCAAACCGTCAGTACCTAAAGCAGCCTTAATAACGTCAAAGCATTCTATTCCGTTTTGGTTGTAATGCGATGGGTGGTTTACCATATCCTTACCATTACCTAAACAGGAATAATCTACCCATGCTTTTTCACCATTCGGAAATACAACCAAAGCCTCCGTCTTTGCTGTCTTCTCAATCGTTACAAATGTGCCAAGTACAAACTTGTCTGGTGCTCCCGTAATCTGAACGGTATCACCAACATTAAACAAAATCTCTTCCATAGCCTTAATATGTTGCTCGTTCCAACTTCTCTTCCATCGGGTCAAAGTCAATTTCGTCAACAGGCTCGAATCCCGCACACTCTTTCTCGTTTCTGTTTGCGCAATAACCCATATCCGGGCAGAACGCATTGCAAGGTTTAACGTAACTCATAATTCTTATCGTTTTAGTTAAAATAAAGTCGGTTCTCTCAGTTCTGCTTTGATTCGTTTCTGAGCAATCTCAAAATACTTTTGGTCTTTTTCTATGCAGATAAACTTTCGTTTCTCTTTGACACAAGCCACACCAAGACTGCCACTGCCACAACAGTTGTCGAGTATGACATCATCTGCGTCAGAGTACGTCCGTATCAACCACCGTAGTAACTCTACTGGTTTCTGAGTGGGGTGGAAAACGGTACTTTCATGTTCTTTCTTGATACTTATGATACTTCTCGGATGCTTCTTGCCTTCTGGTACAGTTGATTCCACTCTCGGCACACTATCGTAAGTCCTGCCCTTGTAGTCCTGTTTGTACTTGCCGTAACAGGAATTAGTGTGCTTGTGCTTTCCTGTACCGCGTGAGTGATTGGGTTCGCCATCGACGTACTGAGGATGATAGACAGGCAGTTTCTTATAGAACACACAGATGTCTTCGTGACACCTCAGAGGCATACGATTGGCGTTGAGAAATGCCGTCACTCTCTGCTTATCCCATACAAAGTTGTATCTCCAGAGTTTTTCGTTACTCAGCATCAGTTTAGCCGTAAACATACCCTGTGCGAACAGTACGATTGCACCATTCGGTTTGATGATACGCTCGTACTGTTTCCAGAGAGGTTCAAAAGGAATCAGTCTATCCCACTGTGCATTTGGGTTATTCTTATGCAGAACCTCGTAAGGCAGATCACAGCAAATCATATCTATACTACCGTCTGGTATCTGCTGCATCAATTCCAAACAATCACCTTGCAGAATCACATTCTGAAGGTAATGTGGTATTTCGTTTGCTCCCATTATTCGTGTAATGTAACTATGATAAAAAGTGAAGTATATAATTGTGATTGTCTGGAGTTTATGCGAAATCAGCCAGACAATAGATTTGACCTTGCAATAGTTGATCCTCCTTACGGACTTCCTGCAAAGAGTACACATGGCAGGGGTAACCTGAAAGATAGAAGCCTCAATAGAGGCAATATCCACCAATGGGATTTCAGACCACCGAAAGAGTATTTTGATGAACTTTTCAGAGTATCTAAGAATCAGATAATATGGGGTGGAAACTACTTTGAACTGCCTCCATGTCGGTGTTTTGTCTGTTGGGATAAAGAACAAGTGTGGGAGAATTTCAGCCAATGCGAATTTGCTTGGACTTCATTCGACAAACCTGCAAAGATGATAAGGCTTGCTAATCGTGGTGGTGATGCCGACAAAGCCAAATTCCATCCTACTGCAAAGAACGTGAAATTGTATGAGTACCTGTTACGGACATTTGCCAATAAAGGCGATGTCATATTTGATTCTCACCTTGGTTCCGCACCATCAAGAATAGCCGCATACAAACTTGGTTTCGACTTCTACGGTTGTGAGATAGATGCAGAATATTATAAACTGGCTGAAGAACGATTTAAGCGCGAGTGTCTTGGAGAGTACACCATGAAAGACGGCAGGATAGCAAAACAATTAGACCTTTTTGGATAACATTACACGAATAATGTTACTGAAGGTCACATTACCTTCATAATGTTGCAAGCCACATTCTTTTCCTAATGTTACTCAAAAATCGAGGTTGACGTTAAAGTAGTCTTCAAGGAACTTTTTGCAGTCTATTCCATCGTCGAATAGGTTGCGCCCGAAACGCTCTTGAAACTCTTGCATAGATTCGGTAAAAACCTGCATCGTAAAGAACTCAAAGACGCTGTTAAACAGCGTCTTTCCTTGCCTATTCTTGTTCTTATAATGGTTGTCAAAATAGTAGCTTGCATTACGAATGTACTGTCTCACCATTAACGGATGCTTCTTAAACTCTTCGATGCGTTTCCGCTTTGAAGCCAGAGGGCAGCACATACAGCCCAAACGACGGGTAACGTCGAAACGTCCGTTTTCGTCGTAGTACAGAGGGTGACACTTGATCTGACGTTCTTTGATAAACTCTTCTACGTCTTCATTCGTCCATTCCAGTATTGGCAGGTATTGTCTGACTTCATCTTTGTTGGCATAGATACGGCATTGTTCCGGCTCTTTGTAAAGTTCCTCGCGTTTCTTGCTTTCCTCTCTACGTATGCCAACAACGGCATAGTCGAGTATCTTGTATTCCTTCAGTTCTTGACAGCAGAAACGGACAGTACGTGAAGGTAAGCCTTTTCTTCGTATCAACTGAAAGAAACTCTCCTTTGGTCTGACTAACTCAACACCCTTTTCAATAGCGTGTTTGATAGTGCCTGGTGGGTCAATCGTTGTTATTTTATAGATTGCTCTATATTCAATCCCTGCCATCTTTGCCAGTTCCAGAATAACCTCAGAATCTTTTCCACAACTATAACAGATTTCGAGAGGTTGACCGTGTTTCTTTGCGATTTTGCTTGCAGACTGAAGCAGACGAATTGCTCTTTTGATTTTTTTCTCTAACTCTTCTGTCATACCACATTAGGAAAATAATGTTTCAATAATTTGGGTCAAAACAACCCCTCATATCGGCTTCATAGCCATCCCAAGGCTCTTCTTCGTAATCATCACAATTATCTGGATAGATACGCGATAATTGCCTGTCTAACCAAGTAGGCTGTTCTCGAAGTCTCTTTTGTTGCTCTTCATCGAGAGTGAAATAAGATACATTCGCCAAACACCACCTAACGTAATCAGGGTTTGTATCAATTATATTATCAACATATTCACCCCTGTATTTTCCGAATGTAAATTTATCCATGATTTGTTACGTTATCGCTATAATGGTTGTTCCGTATGCTGCAATATCATTGCAGCCTCATTCCCTATCTGCTTTGATATTGATTCTTACCACTTTTCCGTTCTTGTCTCGCTCATAGAAAGCAAGAAGTTGGCAGTCCTCGTAGAGCCACCGACGTACATTGTCTTTGCTCTCTAAAAGGAAACGCATCATCGCTTCACCTGCAAGTTTCCTGTACTTTCTGTCAAGAGGGAAATAGTCTGTACCTTCAATGCCAGTCGCTCTTCCTCGGCATTTCATCGGAACACTCGGTGTCATGCTAAACTCAAAGCACTGCTGCAACTTGCACAGAAGTTTTCTCGCACCGTTTATCTCGGCACTTTCCATCATCAAACTCGGCGTGTCCCACGCAGGGGAGGCAGTTACGCCCCTCCTGTGTGAAGATGTCATTTGAGTTTTGTCACTTTGTACCTTTCCCATAAGCAATCCAAGTTTAATGATTCAACTTCTATCTTAATCGGCTTTACCAGCTTGTGCCAGTATTCGCCGTATCTTCCTTTGCGTTTGATGTCGGTTAGCATCTTCTTGCAGAAACGCTCGTAGTTGTAGAGACACATACCATTCATTATTTTCTCGTACATCGAGCCGATAACTTCTGGTACGCATTCCATCGCCTTGCATTCACCCATTTGCAGCGTCTTCATCGCATACTTCATAAGACAGGGATAGAGATAGTCCTGCACATGGTGGTTTATTTCATCCATCTTCAATGTCTCAAAGTAGTGCAATGTCATAAGGCTCTCGTCTGCTACCAACTGCAATTTCCGCTTTCTTTCCTCCAAGGTGTCTGGCTTCGGACTTGCGTTTCTCTGCATATACCGCCAATAGCCTTTCTTGTCTTCAAGAATAAGGTTATCGGCACAGATGTTATGACAGTTCTCGTCACGGTAGGTAATGTAGTCACCTTCTTCGTAGCCTCGTAACCAAGTCTCGGCTACCAACCTCGCGGCTTGCCAGTAATGAAGTTTGCCCTGCATCATAATGTGAAGACGTACAGTAGCCCTGCGACCTGTAGCGGTATGGCATACGATCGGCTTCTTCGGCTTACCTTTATATCGGAAATGCCCGTCACGGCTACATTCAAGTCCAGACACGCTCTTCACTGGTTTGTAAACAGTCTCGGTCATTACGAATGGAGTTTCATGCCGTAGCGGTCAAGCATCAATTTGTGCGCCCATTCTGGAACACACGTCTTGTCTGCCTTATGCTCGTTCAAATAACTTTCCAGTTCCCTCACATAGTGCTGTAGCAATGCCACAAAGTCACGGTCTGGAGTCTCACTTCCTTGGATGCCGAACCTGTCTTGTATATATTGAACGTCGTTGACGAATTTCAGGTTGAGCACCATTTCTTCCTCACCGCCACCATGAACATACACAATAGCCATGATTCTTGCACTCGTATCGGTAGTGATTGCAGGAATACCAACTGACTTGCAAGCGTCAAGCCAGTCACGTTGTAGTTTTGTTGCTTGTTCTCTGTTCATAGTCTTCTACCTCTTCCCATTCCAGATGTCGTTTCCGAAATCCCGTATTGCAGTTGTGAGCGCACTTCTGAGGTACAATGCGACCACAATACTTGCACTTATACTTCATAGTCCTTTGCCAGAGTTTGTGTTATCAAGAACTTTGCTCTTTCAAGATGATAGTTGGCACTACGAAGGTCAGAGCAACGTTTCCTGTCTGATTTCGACATTGGTTGTCGGCTCTGGCTTGCCACTTTGTTCATTTCACGAATCTTATCAAGATTCTTTCCGCAAAGATCGTCGATAATTTTCAACCTTTCATCCATACTAAACGAGTGTTACGTTAAGTGTAGCAGTTTTCACAACTTCGTAGAAATGGCTCAGAACGTCTTCAACCTTTTGCGCATACTCTCTGCGCTCTTCCAAATCGTAATGAGATATTGGAAGAGAAATATAAATCTTCTTTGCCATGTTATCAACTCCAAAAGATAGCAACACGACGTTGATCTGTCTGCGTTGCTAATTCAAAAAAAGATTTTCTATTTTCTTTCTGCCAACACCTTGTATTCTCTGGCAATCCATCAATAATGTCTTCGTTTACTATCAGATAGTTTTGGTAGTTTTCACGAACAACAATATCTTTCATTATTTTGTTGTTTACCTCTCGGAAGTATTTCAAACCTTCGCCGCTTCGAGGCGAATACACAAGACCATTGATGTCCGAACGAATTAAGTCAAGATCAGACCAAGAACCTCTATAAGTATGGATAAGTACAGAAACTTTCTTACCCATACAACGGGACATATCTTTGATACCCCTACAGAGTTCTCTTAACTGATACTTATACCGTAACATATCACTGCCAGTAATAATGATTTCGTCGTAGTCAAAACTATCAACGACTGGCAGAGAATAAACGTCTATTGGATTTTGCGGGTCACTCCAGACGTTTCTTTCTTGATGTATCATGCAAAGATACAATATCAACCTCTTCATCTTACTCAAAGTTAAGTTTCAGAGGTTGTTTTGTCTCTTCGTAGAATCGGTGCTGAATAGTTCGTATTGAATCAACCTCACCAAGTAATACGACATGACCGTTTTTGTTTGACAACATCGCATTAGAGTGGAAAACGTCGCAAACCTTGAACACATGAACTACCAACTGCCAATCTCCAACTTCAATCTGGAATAGGTGGGTGTCAAACTCGAAGAATCCGAAATGTGGTAGGATTCCCCAATCAATCGGAATGTCAAAGACATCTTTTATCTTTGCATCCCAAGGATCGGCTTCGTTACCTTCAAAGTTTAGGTACAAATCGCCATCACCAAAGATTCCGTCAACATACATTGGCATTGACCACTTACCAGGAATCTCTGACCACTCCTGTACGTAATCGCCAACGCAAATATCATTAACTGTCAAATGCTGCTTATCCATTGTTATTCGTTCCTGTTAAACCCGTAGGCATCCATTCCGAAAAGTACGGGTGTGTAGTTTTCTCTTCTTTCATATTCATTATCAAATTGATTACATAACCTACCTGTCACCTGTCTTAGCATTGACAAAGTGAACACCTCGCGTAGCGTTCTTATTCTTGATGCAGTTCACAATGGTCATGTACGGAATGCCAGTCTTCTCAGAGCAATCACGGATAGAACGGAACACCTGCCCTGTCTCAACACAGCGCACAGAGCGTTCCCAATACTTCCCCTGCTTCACTCTCGGAGGTTTTGGCTTTGGTTCAGGCTTAACAACGACTACTGCAGTCTTGTCAAGTGACTTCTTCCAACGCCTACCACTCTTAGCAATCTCGGCTTCTACCTGTTCTTTCGGCATAGTAGAAAAATCCTGCAAGTCAAAGATGCAGATTTCACAATCTTTGTGCATAGCCTTGATTGTAACCAAATCATCAAGATTCTCAGAAAAATACGAGTTTTCATTTCGTCCATCAACAAAGACAGAAACAAGATAGTTATGCTTTTCCATATTCCAACACAAGTTTTAGTTCTACTGGTTCGTCCTGCCAAGTAAGTTTCGGCAATACGAATCCCAAGGCTTCCATACGAGCAACGACCATTACCAAAAAGCCGTCACTATTTCCTATCCATACATTACGATCGGTGTCACGGCACGGCTTTTCTGCAAATATTCTGCCTTGACCACCTACACCAACGGCATAGTACAATGTGATGTGGCAACCGTTCTTTCTACGGCATACCCACTTCTTCATTACATTCCAACTTTTCAGTAAAATATTCATTGTCGTATTATTTTAATCGTCTTCGTATGGGTCTTTCGCCCTGTCAATGACATAGTACATCACACCATTATCACCCATTTGGGATTTAGAGTCAAGTTCCGCGAGTTCCTTCTGAAGTCTTTCTTCAAAAGATTCCTCACCATCGTCACCACTTAACAGATAATCAACTCTCTGTGCATATATGGAGGCACGTTTCAGAGCATACACGGCTTCTTCCATTCGTCGCAACACCGATTCTGGATAAGCGTAGTTCATTGGCTGTTTATGAGTTTCCTCGTATTCCTGCCTTTCGTAGTAATCCCATTTCTGTTTTGGTATGGGCTTACCACTCGTTATGACCTCCTGCTCAATACCGTCAGCAATGTTGTCAATGTGCCACTGCTGATTGTCCCAATGCCCTCCGCTCATACGCTGCTCTGTTTGTGCGGATGCTTCCGCTTGTAGTTAGGGTCTTTCTCTCTTCCTACAACCTTATCATAGGACATTTCCAATAGTTGATCCTGTGTCAGTCCTAAGATACCTGCAATATGAAACAGGACTGCGTTAAGGTCTGCCAGTTCGTCGATAAAGTCACTCAGATTGCCGTCGTTCTTGAACGGGTCGGATTCATGTGCTTCTTTCAGTTCGCAAAACTCTTCCTCAAGTTTTCGCATACGCAAATCAACAGAAGTGCCAAACTTTTCATTGAACAGTGCTAAAACTTCGTCTTTTGTCATGTTCTATATCTGAATTTTGTAAAATGAATAATAGCCAATGGCTTACTGAGGTCGTAGCCCTTAAACCATTCTTTCCAATCGTCAAATGAAAGTCCGTCATTATGTGCAAGAGTCTTGAAATGACATTCTTCATATTCTGAATCAATGGTGAAGAAATGTTCTTTGGTGTCAACTCTTGCATAACGAAGGCAATTACTTGGAAAATAAAGTTCCTGCAAACCGATTCCGTCTTCACGGGTCAGCCTTGCAATCTCAACTTGTTTTGAACGATATGGCTTTCCAGTCCATTGTCTGATGCAGAGACAAGCCTTGCCAGCTTCGATCTCGTCAAAGCGTTTCTTCCATAGGTCATAGTTGGCACGGATGGTATGGAGTTTAAGCCAGTCACCATCTGCTTTACCGATGGCAGCAAGAAACTTATCCTTGAATCCAGTCGGCTCACCCTTGCGGATATGCGTCACTGGAAACACCTGTGACAACGTAATAACATATTTCTTATATTTATTCATAGTCTGAAAAAAATAAAGCCCCACCTCAGAAGAGGCAGGGCAATACTAAACAAATGACTTGATATGGAGATTACTCCTTAACCTCAGTCGTTTTCAGATGCTTGTCATTCTCCAGAACGTCAAGAATACGGGTCTTCACAACGTCGGCAATCTCGTAGTCGGCGTTTGAATCCTTGTAAACGACCTCGACAACGGCGCGGCGGGCGGCTTCGTTGCTTGCAGCCTGAACCAAATGGAAATGTGATACAGCCTTTGTCTTGGTACGGACACCACCTTTGCGGGTCTTCACCTCAATCTCTTCTGTTATCACTACCTTAACCTTGTAGAAGTTATCGGCAGAGGCATCGTTGCTGAAGCAGATTGTACCATACTTCGGTCGTACCATACCGTCAACCTTCTTGATCGGGCGGTTAGCATAGTTCAATTCGTCACGGAGTTTCTTTTCACCGTCAATGAACGATGCTGCCTCAATGACATAACGCTCTTTTATCTCCTTTGGAAGACCTTTCTCGTTCGTCTCTGTGAAGACTACAACAGCCTCCATCCAGAAACCACTTCGATTTCTTAAATTTGCCATAGTTTTGTAAATGGGTTATAAAATTAGTTCTTTCTCGCTCTGATACGAGCCTTGTTTCTACGCTTGTAACGGGCATGAGTGTGATTACTCTTCTTGCCCTTCTGAGAGAGGAATCCGCGTTCCTCATGCTGACACGGGAACACCGCATTGGGGTATGAGCGAAGAATGGAATAACCCATACTCTTCTCAATGTCCTGCAATGCTTTCTCTGAAAGATGGAGATACTGAATTTTCTTCAGTTGTTTCTTCTTCTTTCCCAACCAGTTCTTTACCTCAACTTCACGATAGAAGTAGTCAGTATAACGTCTTGATAAATGTGACATAGATTTTCTATTTTTTATGATTATCAATAATTTGTCTATCACCTAATTCCGCATCCTATTCAGGACTGAGCATTAAGATTACTGCTACAATGGCAACAGCAATCATTGCCAGCAACTCCGCAAGGTCAATCCGTTTACGATGCCTTATGTCCCCTCTGGCAAAAGTTACGATACTTGTCTGTGCGCCAGGAGTAAGTTTGTTCAGCACGTCGTACTTGTCTGCCTTGTAAGCAAAGTCGAAAATCAGCCTCCCTAAATCGTCAGAGCGAAAAACATACCACCAACCACTATGTCCGTGAGCATACTCACAGGCTCGCTTTATCGCATTTGCAAGTCTCGGACAGTTCTGCTTTTTGTATTTCTGTTTCATTGTTTCTTTGTTTTTGATTCGCCCCATCCATTAAGTCTGTAAACCTCTTTCCTCGCATCTTCTTTCGTCTGACAATCCTTGATGAAAGTGCCACTGCCTACAGAACATTGGTCACTTATCTTTTCCTCATGGTACTGCCAGATTCCCCATTGTCTTCTGTGAGGCGCATAGTAGTATTGACCATCCTTAATATTCATTTGTCAACATATCTTGAAAGTTCGTAACTTATGCTGTCACGCTGAAACTCCGCACCAACAGCCCGCGTCCTCATACTGACAAAAGTTAGCAACCACGTCATAAAGACTACTATCACAAACACCACAACGGCATAGGATGGATTCTTCCTTACAAACTTCAAAGAAAGTTTCCAGAGATAGTTACAAAGACTAATCACGCCAACGATAATGAGCCATATAGGTCTCAGTATTCCTAAAAAGAAACTACGGATGGAGATTTCTGCGAAAATCTTCCAGTCTTCCAAAGAATAAATTACTTTCATAGTCCATCTATTTTTGTTCTACTTTTACTACCTCACCATTCTCGTTGACCATGTAGTTTGTTCCCCATTCAAGTCCTAACTCGCTGAGGAAATCATCAAGTTCTATGAGACATTTCTTACCAAAGTTCCGTAATTTCAGTAAATCGGTCTTTTTGTGTCTCGCTAAATCACCGATAGTATCAATGTCTTTGTAAACCCATTCGCCATTGATATTCTCTTGGTACGACTTCAGACAGTTCAAAACGCGAACGGAAAGATTACAGTCAACAAGTCGTTTCGTGAGAATGCTTTCTTGAACGTCAACCTTACTATATTCAAGACTTTCTGCGCCCGGTTCTCGGAAACTGCGAAGACTATTGACGTTGATTTTCAATGTCTGCAATTCTTCTTTCAAACGCTCATTCTCTTCTTTAATCTTGATGTATTGCCTACTCTCGTAATCAAGGATCCTCAAATCTTTCTCTACAATCTGATGGACGCGCTCTGGTGAGATACCATACTTTTCAGCGATATACTTTACGTCGTAGCCGTGAAGCAACAACTCTATCATATCGTCGCCTCTTCTCTCTCCATACTGACTAACTCTTACGATGTTGAACATGATGCGAACAAGTTCAGTCAGGCGAGGCTTGGTAAGCCTTATCTCTTCGTTTTCTGTACTCGAACTTTTTAGATGTTCAACAGAGGCTTTGTATTCTTCATAAGCTGCTTTTTGTTTGTTGACGTATGCTTCCAAAGCACCCTCAACAACGACAATTTCAGAATACTTGTCTTCGATGGACTTAACGCTTTCCATCGTCACATAGTGGCAACCGTCAATCTTTGTGGCTATCAGTAACTTTTTGTCTATCCAGTTTCGGATAGTCTGCCTGGTAACGCCAAACATTGCGGCTACCTCGCTTGCTTTTATATATTTCTGTTCCATATTTAGAATAAACTTAATTGCATCCCTGCTATCTTTTCTTCATCTGTGTTGACAAACATCTTATCAAAAAGAGCCGTCATTACGTCAACCACGATACTATTTCCTGCAAGCCGATAGCAAGCACTGTTCGATATACCGCTGTTCAGCATCGTGTCAATGTCTGGCTCTGAAACGCCCATCAAGCGAAAGCACTCTCTGGGAGTGAGTTTGCGAATCCGCATCACAACAGGCATGATGTCCTCACAGAATTGCAAGAACTCTTCACGTAACATACATCTATCTGCTTCATTGAGAGTATAGCATATCACATCACGCAAAGCACCATCTTCTGGAATCCACGTTGAAAGCAAAGCATTCAACTTATTATAAGATTCATCCGATAGTTGTTTGTATTTCTCATTAGAATTTTTGGCTTTGTAATACTCAGGAAAGATTATCTTAAATAACTTTAGGCATTCATCCTGCGTCCGTTCTTTCCCGTAAAGTCTTTTGCAAGCTCTGTAAACAACACGAACTTGTCTGTGAAAATCTCTATTCTGTTTCATATATCTCTGTTACCAAGCAGTCTTTGTTTATGAATGTTGTTATCGTTCCCATTGTACGACCGCCAACAATCATGTACTTGCCTTTGGAGAAGGTTGCACCATCCTCACCATAAAGATGCCTACGCAAACGCTCTTCAGCCGTTCTTGTGCGGATAATGGCTCTTGCGTCAATCCGTTTCATAAACAACTTTTATCTTGGGTTCGACACCAGAATGCTGACCAACCGTAATGCATGGAGAAACACCACGAATGTCAAGCACCATACCATTCTGCCGACTATTCCACACATAGCCAACGACAACGATTTTGTCAGTCCGTTTCATGGATAACTATTACTTTCGGCTGTTTGTGACCACCACCATTGCAAAACGATTGTCGGCGATAACCCCTTGGCATCGTAAACCCTTCCTGCCTGTGAGTTACTATCAGTAAAGAACAAATAGCCTATCTGCCGGACGTAGTTAAGATGTCTCATAAAGCATACCAACAAATTGATCCGTATTACCACCGCTACCTGTGGAAGTGTGAACGGTGTTACTGACGAATACTCTATGATAGTTGATTACTCTCCCTTTGTGGTCTCTTGAATAGCCATAAAGGAATTTGTCAATCGGTCTCATAGATAACTTTTGCTCCTGTCGTTCCCCAATCATTGTGATATTGGAAATTGATTCTGCCTGTCTTGAAATATACGGCTTTCAATGTCCTGCAAGTACCGTCGGGCATCGGATTCAGAGCCACTATCCTACTTTGTCTCAACAACCTGTGTGACCCACCAATAGTTTCCATCGTTGATTCTCGTATGTATAGTACCTGCGATTCCCTGCTTGTTATACATCTGATTGTAGATGTCTATAAAACACCCCCCCCATTTGGAAGGTCGCCTTTCTCAATCCATTTCTGGAATCGCTGACCACCTGTTAGTTTACTCTGTTTCATAGATTACTCCGATACCCATTTTCGGAAAATGGGCAACGCTTATCATGTTTGCTGGTCCCGTAGTCTCATATACCGCCGTAATCGTCGGTGCTACTCCTTCTGTTGTTGTTGGTAGCCCAATAAGCCTATTGGGGGGGGGTAAATTATTGTGTTTCAAAAACATATAAGACGCACGTTTTGGGAAAATGGCTCAAAGTCACATAGTCTTTTATCGCCGCGTTATCATATCTCGTATTTAGAGTACAGGCAACGCCGCCATGACAAACATTCTGCGGCTTGATTCTACTGAGCGACAAAGAAGTCTTCAAAGTCTGGTTCACCATCTTCCTGCGATTCTGGTATTGTTTCACTCTCTTCTTCCAGACTCTTCTCACAGAACCTTGCAAGCATTTCGTCACTCAGGAAATACGTCTCGTCAACGTCTTCTTCAAGAATATCTGCAAGACATAACTGCAATGGCCTCGGTTTTGGGAAATTAAACTTTGGTATCTCGTTTGTATCGTCAATCCTTATACTGATAAGGAATATCCGTTCTCTGTTCTGAGGCACGTTAAACGATTTTGAATTGAGCACCTGGGCGAAATTTGTATAGCCCAACTTCCTCAATTCGCTCTGCCATAAATTGAATAGTCCTACATTCTTGCTGTTTACCATTGCCTTCACGTTTTCAAGCATCATATACTTTGGACGCTTTGCCTTGACAGCATCACGTACATTCCAGATAATGCTCGACCTCGTACCACTTCCTTCTGCGAAACCATGCTGAAGACCAGCCTGGGAAATGCTCTGACAAGGCGTCGAATAGGTAAGGAAATCAAAGTCAGGCAGATTCTCCCACGTTATCTTTGTAATGTCACCGTAATTCTTACCTTTTGCCTCTGGATGCAGTGCATTATGGGCTATAACGGCAGGTTGCTCGTCAATAGGACGATGTGAATCTGGGTCTTTTGGGTTGATAAGATCAAATGGATCAAACTCTGCCCAACCTACCAACTCATAGTCAAAATCGGGATAGATTTCACGTAAACGCCTCAGTGCAAGGGCTTGTGAACCATATCCGGCACATATTTCAAACAGCCTTAGTTTATTATTTTTATTGTACTTCATAAGTCACATTACAAAGATAATGTGTCAGATAAACATATCCTGTTCAACGACAATTTTACGCTCTATTATTTTGATATATTCTGGATTCAATTCGTAGCCTATAAAGTTGCGCCCATACATTCTCGCTACCCGTGCTGTAGTGCCGCTTCCCATGAAAGGATCAAGAACTATGCCACCCTTCGGACACCCTGCAAGAACACACGGCTTAATTAGTTCATCTGGATATACAGCAAAATGGGCATTGGTATCGGGCTTGGTGTTGACAGTCCACACATCACGCTTGTTTCTGACGGGATATTGCTTGTCTGGCAATCCCTCCGCACGTCTTAGGTGCATTGTGTTAGGCTGCTGACCATCTTCATGAAGGTTCTTGAACCGCCACCGTTGATGTCCTCCAGCTGCCATCGTTTGCCTGTTACCATGCGGCATTACAGGAATAATGTATTTCTGTGAGCCTTTAAAAACGGTGTCTTTACGACCGTCATAACCAGTGGCTATCTCCTGTATCGCTTCATGGTCGAAGTAGTAACGCTGCTTTT
>Ga0247610_10001709_pt1 | contig 26717 bp, 23 predicted proteins | sample 174DNAGHGhighgp2_FD_193483 | JGI IMG/M metagenome (GOLD analysis project Ga0247610, IMG submission 193483) | Sheep rumen microbial communities from Palmerston North, Manawatu-Wanganui, New Zealand - 1742 DNA GHGhigh gp2 | ecosystem: Host-associated > Mammals > Digestive system > Stomach > Rumen...
AACACCGTAGAAATACGCGTACCTGCGCTGCGCGAGCGCAAAGAAGATATCCCTTTGCTCTTCCGCAAGTTCGCCGTTGATTTCTGCAACCGCTACCAGATGCCGCCGCTCTCGCTCAGCGAGGAAGCGACGATGCTACTACAGAACTCCTACTGGCGCGGCAACATTCGCCAACTAAAGAACCTCGCCGAGCAAATGGCCGTCATCGAGATGGATCATCAGATCAGCGCAGACACCTTGCGCCGATACCTGCCGCAGGAAGAGAACCGACAGGAGATCGTACTCCGCAATCCTTCGCAACAAAGCGGTAAAGACTACTCGCACGAAATCGGCATCCTCTATAATATGGTGATGCAGAACAAGAAAGATCTCGAGGAACTCAAAGACCTCTTGTCACATCGGGAAACCGGAATTCCCGTTTATCGGGAAACCGAAGAAGTGCATCCCACGCGCGAAGAGGAAGAGATTGTTCCCGTTGAGGAGGATTCCCTCCGTATTGACGACGGGGAGAAAGAGCGCATCAAACGGGCACTCGAGTTGTCCGGAGGTAACCGCAAAGTAGCAGCCGAGAGAGTCGGCCTGTCCGAACGAACACTGTATCGCAAAATCAAGGAGTATGGTTTGTAAAGGTTATAGGTTAAAGGTTATAGGTTATGGGATCGTATTGTCGGTCTCACTTCTCTTGTGCGGCTGCAGCATCAGCTATAAGTTCAACGGCGCCAACATCAACTATCAGACCACGCATTCGATCTCTATCGCCGACTTCCCGAACAACGCACCGATGGTCAACCCGACCCTCAGCAGCGCCCTCACGGAGCATATACGCGATCTATTCCAACGTCAGACCCGTCTGCAGATTCTGCGCAAAGGCGGTGACCTCGAACTCGAAGGAGAGATCATCGGTTACGATCTCTCGCAAGGAGCTATCGGCGCCAACAGTTATGCCACGGAGAGCAAACTGACCCTGCGCGTCGTAGTGCATTTTACCAACAATGTGAATCCCGAAGATTCGTTCGACAAGACCTATTCGGCCTACCGCACCTTCGATGCCAACCAGATGTTGACCGATGTGCAAGACGAGTTATGCGATCTGCTCGTAACGGAAATTGCGGAAAGTATATACAACGACACGGTGGCTAAATGGTAAGCCACCGTGTTTTTTTATAGAAGGACTATCTCCACGCGCCGATTCATTTGACGATGTTCCTCACTATCGTTCGGCACAATCGGATCGCGTTCTCCTCTACCCTCAACCTCTATTCGTTCCAGCGCTATGCCGCGTTCTTTCATCGCACGCCGCACCTCTTGGCATCGGCCTTCAGACAGCACTTGATTGGAGCGGTCGGAACCGATATTGTCCGTGTGACCGACAATACGTATCCGCTGGTTAGGACGGGACACCAAGAACCGGTATAGTTCATTCAGAGCCGGTTCAGACGAGTCCAATATACGCGTCTTGCCCGTCGCAAAATAGATATTATGGAGCACGAAAGACTTGATCTCCTTCGGCGACATCACCACGCCATCGAAATGCGTCGGATCGGTAATCGTATCGTGGAACGGGAAATAATTCACCGCCGTGGCTTCGACAGTATAGAACGGAATGCGGTCGTCTAACAACACCGCCAGAACGGAATGCAAACTATCCGAAGTGGTCTGCATCACTTTGCGGCGCTCATGATTGCGCACGATCACATTCGCCGATACCGGACGTCCCGTCAGTGAATCCGTTACCGTAAAGGTCAGGCGCGTCTCCGGATAGAGATACAACTTAACGATATCCTCGTCTTCCTTGTGATTAAACCACACGGTGTCCGATGCAAAATAACCGATCTTGGCACCCGCCGCCCAGTATTGTCCCGACGGTAAACCACGCTGTACACGCGCACGTTTGTTATCCGACGGCTTGCTCACTTTCGGTTTCTTATTCGGGCGGGCATTCGTTTCCTGCACCGTGATATGCGTTGCCGGCAAAGGTTCACCTGTCCGCAAGTCGTACGAATAGACATAGAGCAACGGTTTGCCCTCTTTGATCCGTTCGCGTTTGGCTTTCTTGGCCTTTGCCGCTTTCTGCTTCTCCGCTTTGCGTTTCGCCGCCTGTCGTTTCTGCTCCATCTTGGCCTTCGCCTTCGCGCGTTTCTGCGCAGACGTCATGGCATAGCAAGAGTCACTTGCCATGAAACACAAAAGAGCCAATATGATCCACAAACGTTTCATCTTTTTTAAAGTAACAGGAGAATAGTCGCGGGACTATCCTCCTGTTGTGGTCCCACTTGGGCTTGAACCAAGGACCCCCTGATTATGAGTCAGGTGCTACTAACCAACTGAGCTATGGGACCATCACATCCGTTATTTCAACTGATGCGACATACCATAGAGTACAAGACTCTCTTCTTTGGTAATCTTCAACTCCTCCTTCGTCAATTCCGGAATCTCCAGAACGGAACCTTCGGTGAGAGTATTCGGATTCTCAATGCGGTCGATATTGGCCATATAGAGGTATACCCAGCAGTACATATTATCGTAGTACTGTCTAGCCAACTTGGTCAGTGAAGTACCCTTCTCTACCGTAACGGTCGCATGCTTGCGGCTCTTATAGGTATTTATCTGTGCCTTACGAGCGCTCTCCGACAGAGGAATAGTCTGGGTATCGACAACACGCATCTCTCTCTTCTCGTCGAGGTTCTGTTTCAGGCGCTCGAAGGTCTCCTTGTCCACGAGACGAATCTGTGCACGACGGTTCGGACCATAAGCAGCTGCTTGTTTACCGCGACCTGCAACCTTACCCAGACCCATTGCATACAGGTGATCCTTAGGTACTCCGTACTCGTAACGCAGTTCTTCAATTACGTTAGCGGCACGCTTGTCACCCAGAATATAGTTGAGTTGCGACGAACCCGTGTTATCACAGAATCCGGTAACAACGGCATAGAGGTCCTCATCTTCATTCAGACGATCAGCCACCTGCTGGATTGTAACGAGACCCTTCTCATCCAGATCCGATACGTTGTTATCGAAGTATACATAGTAGTACTGCGAGTTATCCACTTCCTCACGACGCTCAACCAACTTCTCACGAACGATGATCGAGTCATGACGATAGATAACGGTGTCGTGAACACACTGCGGCTCAGGTATGATCGGCGTCCATACTTCCTCATTGGTGATATTACGAACGTGTGTCTCAGGACGAGCCTCAAACTTAATACGCATATTCAGCGTGATGTCAAAGATACCGTCATTATTCTTGGACGCAACAGCACGCGCACCACGGTAACCACGGCCGTCGATATAGTCGTTCACAAAATAGTTATATTGTGCACGCACACCCAGCGCCAAGGTTCTGTTGAGGTTGAACTCCACGTTCATACCTGCCCGAATAAAGAAAGCACCGGAATACTTAGTCATCTTCGTCGGCTCGCTATACGCCGTGCGACCACGGGCATCATCGTCGTACATCACCGTGTTACGATACCATCCGTAACCCACACCGACAAGAGGCTGAATACCGACAATTTTCTGCTTTGCTCTCGGGAAGAAAAGACTAATCAAGTCCAGCGAGAGGTACGCACCCAACTCATGCATGTAACCGTTTAACAGCACATCGGCATTCCACGCCTTGTCGGAAGCACCCGTCACATGGTAGCGACTAAACATGTAATCAACACCGAAGTTCCAGGCAGGAGTAAACGAATACTCCAACGCGACACCTACATTCGGATACGAAATCGCATGTTTCATCTCCGAGTTAAAGTCTCCGTCAAAGATGTTGAATCCGATTTGCGGAAGCAGCGACCAGTGGGAATATACCTTTGCATATTCTCCGTCCGCAGGTATGTTATACGGATGGACACCTTGAATGTTCTCCTCCTGCTGCTCTTGCGCAAACAAGACCATGGAGAAGCAAAGAAGCGATGCTATAAATAAGCTTTTCTTCATAATAGAAAAGAGGTTAATGTTTCAATTTTTCACAAATCAGCGTGCAAAGGTACGACTTTTTTTTGACATAAACAAATATTTTTGAAAAAAAATATCTTTTTTATCGTGACTATTGCATATATTGATTTTTTTTTGTATCTTTGCAGCGTTATTCGGATAACTCAATTAAACATCGAAATAATATGGACATTTTAGAAAAAATGATTGCGCGCGCGAAGGCTAATCCGCAGCGCATTGTGTTACCGGAAGGTGACGAACCGCGTACGTTAGAGGCTGCTAATATCTTGCTTAGAGACAAGATTGCGCAGCTTATTTTGATCGGTGATCCGGAGAAGATCAAGGGTATGGCTGCAGAGAAGGGCTACGAGTTTATCAAGGACGCTAAGATCGTTGATCCGATCCATGACCCGAAGATGCCGGAATACGCTAACCTGCTCTTTGAGCTTCGCAAAGCGAAAGGTATGACCGAGGAAGAGGCAAAGAAGAAAGCGCAAGACCCGCTGTACTTGGGTTGTCTGATGATCAAAGCCGGCGATGCTGACGGTGAGTTGGCAGGTGCACGCGGTACGACGGCAGACACCATTCGTCCTGCTTTCCAGATCCTCAAGACCAAACCCGGTTGCTCGATCGTGAGCGGTGCGTTCCTTATGTTCACTCCGGCTAAGCAACTTGGCGAGAACGGTTTCCTGCTCTTTGCCGACTGCGCCGTTAACCCGAATCCGGATGCCAAGCAGCTCGCAGAGATCGCTATCTCGACCGCAGAGACCGCACGTGCTATCGCCGGTATCGAACCGCGCGTAGCGATGCTGTCCTTCTCAACCAAAGGTAGCGCGAAACACGAACTGGTGGACAAAGTAGCAGAGGCTACCCGTTTGGCCAAAGAGATGGCGCCGGAACTGGCATTGGATGGTGAGCTGCAGGCAGACGCAGCGCTGATCGAGAGCGTAGCCAAAACGAAAGCTCCGGGCAGCCCGGTTGCCGGCAAAGCCAACGTGCTTGTCTTCCCGGATCTGCAGGCCGGTAACATCGGTTACAAACTCGTAGAGCGCTTCAGCGGTGCAGACGCCGTAGGTCCGATCCTTCAGGGTATCGCCGCTCCGGTGAACGACCTGAGCCGCGGATGCAAAGTACAGGACATCGTGCAGATGGTTGTTATCACCGCCAACCAAGCAATCAAGTAATTTACCATTTGGGCATTTACCATTTTGTCATTTATTGAATCATTTAAAGCATTTAGACATTTATGAAGATATTAGTATTGAACTGCGGTAGTAGCAGTATTAAGTATAAACTCTTCGAGATGGAGAGCAAGCAAGTGATGGCACAAGGCGGTATCGAGAAGATCGGTCTGCCCGACTCTTTCCTCCTTGTCAAACTGCCGAACGGCGAGAAAGTGAAATTCGAGAAACCGATGCCCGAACATACCGTAGGTATTGAACTCATCCTCGAGAAACTCGTTGATCCGAAGATCGGTTGCATCAAAGATCTCAAGGAGATCAACGCCGTAGGTCACCGTGTAGTCCATGGTGGCGAGAAATTCAACAAGTCGGTATTGATCACCCCGGAGGTAAAGGAGATGATCATCAAGTGCGTGGAACTCGCTCCGCTGCACAACCCCGCAAACCTGAAGGGTATCGACGCGATCGAGAAGATTCTGCCGGGCGTTCCGCAGGTAGCTGTATTCGACACCGCTTTCCATCAGACCATGCCTGATTACGCGTACATGTACGCGCTTCCTTATGAGTTATATGAGAAATATGCGATTCGTCGTTACGGTTTCCACGGCACGAGTCACCGCTATGTAAGTGCTCGCGTTTGCGAGTTCCTTGGCGTCGATCCGAAGGGTAAGAAGATCGTTACCGCCCACATCGGTGGTGGTGGCAGCTGTACGGCTGTGATGGACGGCAAGAGCGTGGACACCTCGATGGGTCTGACCCCGGTAGAAGGACTCATGATGGGTACCCGCGCCGGCGACCTCGACCTCGGAGCCGCTACCTTCATCATGGACAAGGAGCACTTGAGCACTGCTGAATTCAACAACCTCGTGAACAAGAAATCCGGTCTGCTCGGTGTATCGGGTGTATCCAGCGACTGCCGTGACATCGAGGCTGCCATCAACGAAGGCAACAAACGCGCTGACCTGGCACGTAAGATGTTCATCTACCGTGTAAAGAAATATATCGGTGCATACGCAGCTGCTATGAACGGCATCGATATCCTCGTCTTCACAGCCGGCATCGGAGAGAACGATCCGTATATCCGCGCAGAGATCATGAAGGGTCTCAGCTTCCTGGGTATCGAACTGGATGAAGAAGCCAACAAGGTTCGCGGCGAAGAGCGCATCATCTCCAAGAAGGGTTCGAAAGTAACCGTTTGCCTCATCCCGACGGACGAAGAACTGATGATTGCTTCCGACACTCAAGCACTGATTTAAGAACATGACAAAACCGATAATCTATCAACTCTTCCCCCGTTATTTCGCCAACTACAACGAGACGCGCAAGCATAACGGCACGAAGGAAGAGAACGGATGCGGCCGATTTGTGGATATCAACGAGCGTGCACTCCAATCCATTGTTGATTTGGGTGCCACGCACGTTTGGTACACCGGTGTCATCCGCCATGCAACAGCACAATATAACCACCCTGCCATCACCAAAGGCCTCGCCGGTTCGCCTTATGCCATTACCGACTATTACGATGTCGATCCGGATTTGGCGAAGAACGAGGCCAAGCGTATGCAGGAGTTCGAAGCCCTCGTGCAGCGTACCCATGACGCAGGACTCGGTGTTATCATCGACTTTGTGCCCAACCATGTAGCACGCCAGTATAAGAGTCTATGCAAGCCTGCGGGAGTCGAAGACTTGGGCGAGAACGATCACCCCGAGTGGGCCTTCTCACCGCTCAATAACTTCTACTATCTCCCGGGCGAGCGCTTCACGATGGACAAAGATCTGCAGGGTTACGAGGAGTTCCCCGCCAAGGTGACGGGTAACGATTGTTTCACTTCTCACCCCGGACTCAACGATTGGTACGAGACGGTCAAACTGAACTACGGTGTCTTCTATCAAGGCGGCCGCGAGAAGCAGTTCGATCCCATCCCGTCCACCTGGACGAAGATGCGCGATATCCTGCTCTTCTGGGCGTCCAAAGGCATCGACGGCGTCCGCGTAGATATGGCGGAGATGGTTCCCGTCGAGTTCTTTGCGTGGGCCATCAAGGCGGTAAAGAAGAAATACAAGAAGTTCCTCTTTATCGGCGAGTGCTATGACCCGAATCAGTACAACGCGTACCTCGCAGCAGGTTTCGATTACCTTTACGATAAAGTGGGTATGTACGACTACCTGCGTGGCGTAACGAGCAAAGGTTGGCCGGCCGAGGGCATCACCAACCAGTGGATGCAGCACGGCGACGAGCGGATCAAACATATGCTCTATTTCCTCGAGAACCACGACGAGCAACGTATCGCCAGCGGTTTCTGGTGCGGCTCCGGCCGTTGTGCCGAGCCCGCGATGATCGTTGCCGCGACGCTCAACCAGTGTCCGGTGATGATCTACTCCGGTCAGGAACTCGGTGAGCGAGGCATGGACATGGAGGGCTTCTCCGGTATCGACGGACGCTCGACTATCTTCGATTACTGGGGACTCAAGAGCCTGCAGGCATGGGCGAACAAAGGTAAGTTCGACGGCGCGCACATGAACGATGTGCAACGCGAGATACGTTCGTTCTATCAGACCCTGCTCACCCTTGCGCGCGAAGACAAAGCGATCCAGAAGGGCACGATGTACGACATCACCTACGCACAGGGCGAAGGATTCAATAGGCAGCAACATTATGCGTTCCTCCGTCATATCAAGGGCGAGACCTTACTCGTTATCGTCAATTTCCACGACCGCGAAGAACCTATCAACGTGCGAATCCCAAACGATGCATTCGTTTATATGGGACTCGATGGTAAAGCGAAGGCAACGGCTACTGACCTGCTCCGCGGGGGTAAGTACGCTATCGACTTCACGCCCGATAGCGTCTTCCGCATTGTGTTGCCCGCATGGAAAGGAGTGATACTCAAAATTCGCTGATTTTGAGTAATTGGTAATTGTAAATTGGATATTGTAAATTGGAAAATTTTAAAGATATCATGCGTTTGGTGAGGTGGAGCAATCTGCTCTTCCTCGCCGCGCTGGTATGGCTCATGGAGAAATGGGTAGCGGTGCCTATCCTCGACCAACTCGCCTTCGGCGAGCAACTGCCCGGATCGATTCTGCTGCTCATCATGCTGGCTACCGTTTTCATCGCCGCCGGCGGGTATGTCATCAATGACTATTTCGATGTCAAGATCGATCGTATCAACCGTCCCGACGAACTGATTGTCACGCGCTCTATCTCCAAGCCCGCGGCGATGCATCTCAGCCTCAGCCTCAGCGGCATCGGTATCGTGTGCGGCATCGTAGCGGCTATCCTGCTACGCAGCCTCACCATCGGTATCCTGTTCATTCTCGTGCCGGGTTTGCTTTGGTTCTACTCCTCCAGTTACAAACGGCTCTTTCTGATCGGCAACCTCATCATCGCCCTGCTGGCGGCATTGACGCCGATGCTCGTAGCGCTGGCAAACGTAGCGATCCTGCAACTAAGGTACGCTACCATCCTGCCCTACACCACGCTGCAGCACGACCTCTACGCCTGGCTTGGTGGTTTCGCTCTTTTCGCATTCCTGCTTACCTGGATACGCGAGATCGTTAAAGACATGCAGGATCAGATGGGTGACCGCGAACTGGAATGCCATTCCATGCCCGTCGTATGGGGAGACCTATGGACGAAGATCTTCGTCACTGCCCTCATCGTGCTCACGATCGCTATCATCGGACATCTATGGTACCACGTGCTGCCCTTCCCCATCCGTTGGACAAGCCTCAGCACGCGGTATATTGCCTTCGGTATTATCATTCCTCTGCTCGGGGCTATAGGACTGTTATGGGCGGCGAAGATTCCGTCCGATTACAAAACATGCCAGCAACTGATCAAATTCACGATGTTACTGGGCATGCTCTATTCCATTTGTATTGTAAGGGGCCTTTAAGGCATGTAGATCGCCGGCGAAGGAATCAACAATCCTTCCGACGAACTGACGATCGAGTCATGACGGATACGGAACACCGTCGGTAAGGTCCAACTGATACGGTACATCTCTATCTCCGGGATCTCGCGAATCTCAAAATCCACATCGAACAAGCGGTGGAAACGTTCGCGGCCTTGCTCGTTCTCAATGGCTAAACCTATCACTTTATCGACCACTCCGAGGGTTTGGTATTGGTTCACATTGAGTACCGAGTTCTGGCAGAACGGGCAGTAATACGAGAAAGCGAATACGTAATACGTCGAGTCCGGGTCACATTGGATGTAATTGGCCAACACACTCTCTTCTACGCGCACCGGCTCAAAAGGACGGTTCGGCTGTACACATTGGGCGCCGTGCAGCGACCAACCGCACATCAACATCACTACCACCATCACGACCGCCATCACGATCACAGGCACTACTTTCAGCGGTTTGCCTTCCTGCGGCTGGATGAGCGAAGGAGCCAATAAGGCAATCAACACCGCATTGCGGGTGAAGGTCAGCCAAGGTTTTGAGTTCAACAGCGACAACGGGCCGAAGCAACCGCAGTTGGTGATGCCCAAGCCGAGTACGCCGTATAAGAAGATAGATGAGACTCCGACGATGAACGCCGCAGTGATAGCAGCTATCCATCGGGGCGCGATATTGAAGAGCAGCAGCAAACCCAACAACACTTCGATGCCGATGATCACAGGCGCACCATAACCGAACCAATCCTGTCCGTAACTGCTCATGATATCGGCAAAAGCAGAGGTGTCAATACATTTCAGGACACCCGAAAGGATAAACACCGCGCCTACGACGCACCGTAAAATATAGTTCACTCGCTGACTCATACTATCTTGTTTAATCAATAGACAAAAAAAAGAGTAGCCCGCCGAAGCAGGCTATTACCTAATCGGATAAATTATTTACCCTTGCTAGAGATAGAAATGCTTGCGTTTTTTTAGTATTTCATATACTTTATGCACCGGAAAACCCATCACATTGAAGTAGGAACCCTTCATCTCGGTGCAAGCAACGTACCCGATCCATTCCTGTACGCCATACGCGCCGGCTTTGTCCATGGGTTTGTATTGGAACACATAATGTTCTATTTCCTCATCGGTCAAGTCACCAAATACAACATCGGTCTTATCGACCACGGTCTCTAACTCGTGTCCTTTCTGCGCGAAGGTCACGGCCGTATAGACCTGATGGGTCTTGTTGCGCAAGCTCTTGAGCATCGCTATGGCCTCCGCCTCGTCATGCGGTTTGCCTAACATCTTGCCGTCCAGCCACACGATGGTGTCCGCCGTGATGAGCAACTGGTCGTCCTTCAACTGCGCCTCATACGCGCGTGCTTTCGCGCGCGAAATATAATAAGGAATGTCGCCCGCCTTCAAGTGAGCAGGATAATGCTCATCGGCATCGATGCTAATAGCCGTAAACGGCAGGTCTAAACCTGCAAGTAGCGCTCTCCTTCGAGGAGAAGCGCTACCGAGCAGTATTTGTAATTTGTGATTGGTCATTGGTGATTTAGAATAGATCCAACTGCGTATCCGCAGGTTTCTCAAACGTCATCTTTACACCCTCTACTTCGATGGCTTCCGGCTCCACAGGCTCCTTTGTCTCTTCTGTAGGTGCTTCGTTGCCATCCTGTAGCGGAGCGTCCTCTACCCCCTCTTCACTCTCCTCCGCCTCAATTTCCGGCTCTTCCGGTTCAGGAGTAATATCCTCGATGCTCGCGACGCCAAGCGTTGTTATCCGTTTACCTTTTGCTCTTGCGGATTTGTCATCGATGAAGTCCGCCATCACGATCTCGAGCGGTGCTTTGCTGTCATCGGTGAAGTTTACACGGAAGGTAGCTTCCTCTCGGTCGGACAGCACCATCATACGGGACTCTTCATCCTCTCCCAGGAACGATTGCACTTTCGCTTGCGCATCGTCTAACTTGAAGCGCTTGCCGTAGTAGTATTTCAGTTCGCCGTTCCATTGGATGAGGCTCCATATCTTCTCCGGATCCCATTTCTCGATGCGCAGGATGTTATCCTCGAAATGGGCGGTGAGATCGAAGGTGGTTGTGTAGTACGTACCGTCCGTGGTCAATACAAGGATACGATCCTCATCGTAGAACTCACCCAGATACATACCGTGCTCATCGTAATTAACGCGCAACACGTCGGCATCGAACCAAACCTTACGGCCGCCGAGGGTTGAGTGACCTTTCTGCTTGAGCGTGATGGACTTGACTTCGAACTTCGTGAGCACATTGCCTCGTGCCGTGCGGGACTTAACCGCCAGTTCGCTCAGGTCTTTGCATACCTCGAGTTTCTTAAGATGTAACTGCGGCTTGAGCGTCACGCGGATCACTTCTGCCTCACCGTTCGGGTTGGCAGTGAAATAAACGATCTTCGATCCGGGTTTTCCTTGCGTCAGGTCGTATTCCTTATCTTTCGCCACACCAGTAACGTTGAAGCGTTTCATGAAGTACGTGCCCTTCTTGCCGTCGCGATAAACTACATTATAGACGGTGCGCTCATCGCCGCGCTGGAACACGGCTATATGCAGGATATCCGTTCCGACGAACAGTTTCTCCGCTACCTTCATCACCTTGTACTTTCCGTCCTTATGGAAGACGATCAGGTCGTCGATGTCGGAGCAGTCGAACAGGTACTCGTCTTTCTTGAGTCCCGTTCCGATGAAGCCCTCTTCGCGGTTGATATACAGTTTCTCGTTGTTCTCCACCACGGCTTTGACGTTGATCGCGCCGAAGTTACGTACCTCCGTGCGACGCGGATAGGCCTCGCCGTATTTGGACTTGAGCATCTCGAACCACGCGATCGTGTAGTCCGTCAGGTGGTTGAGGTTCTTGATGCAGGCTTTGATCTTCTTCTCCAAGTCCTTCATCAGCTCATCGGCCTTCTTAGAGTCAAACTTGGTGATACGCAGCATCTTGATCTCGAACAGACGCTCTATATCTTCGGTGCGCACCTCGCGGATGAGTTGGGCCTTGAACGGCGTCAGGGCATTGTCCACGAACTCAATGAGTTTCTCTTTATTCGGTGCGTCCTCGTAGCCTTTCTCCTTATAGATACGGTTCTCTATGAAGATCTTCTCCAGCGAGGTATAGAAATATTTCTCCTCCAGTTCGGATTTCTCGATCTCGAGTTCCCACTTGAGCAAGGCCTTCGTGTTATCGCAACTCAGTTTGAGCAGATTGCTGACGGTTGTGAAGACCGGTTTCTTGTTCTCCACTACGCAGCAGTTCGGGCTGATGTTGACCTCGCAGTCCGTGAACGCATAGAGGGCGTCGATGGCTTTGTCCGACGATGAACCCGGAGCCAGCGGCACGACTATACGTGCCTGGTCGGCCGTGAAGTCATCGATCTTCTTGATCTTGATCTTGCCTTTCTGGTTCGCCTTGAGGATGGTCTCGATGATCTTGCTGGTGGTGGTACCATACGGGATCTCGGTGATGATGAGCGTCTTGTTATCGTCCGCTTTCGTGATACGCGCACGGATCTTGACCGTACCGCCCCGCTCGCCGTCGTTGTATTTGGTGACGTCTATCACGCCTCCCGTCGGGAAGTCCGGGTAGAGGGCGAAGTCTTCGCCGCGCAGATACGCCAGCGAGGCATCACAGAGCTCGTTGAAGTTATGCGGCAGGATCTTCGAGTTCAGACCTACGGCAATACCTTCCACACCCTGCGCGAGCAGCAGCGGGAATTTGACGGGCAGATGGATCGGCTCGTTCTTACGGCCGTCATAACTCTTCATCCACTCCGTCGTCTTGGCATTGAAAACCGTCTCGAGTGCGAACTTGCTTAATCGTGCCTCGATATAACGCGGAGCGGCAGCGCCGTCACCTGTCAGGATGTTTCCCCAGTTTCCCTGGCAATCAATGAGCAGGTCTTTCTGTCCCAACTGCACGAGTGCGTCACCGATAGACGCATCGCCGTGCGGGTGGTACTGCATCGTCTGGCCGACAATGTTCGCCACCTTGTTGTACTTGCCATCATCCACCGTCTTCATCGCATGTAATATACGACGTTGTACCGGCTTGAGTCCATCCTCTATAGCCGGTACAGCACGTTCCAATATCACATACGAAGCATAGTCCAGGAACCAATCCTGGTACATGCCGGTAAGATGATACTTCACAGCATCATTGAAACCTCCCTGGGAAGCCATCCGTGATTAGCCTTTCTTATTAATGAAAATATAGGCAAGGATACCTGCTACCTCCAACACGAGGCCGGCAACCAGCAACGCATTGTGCGGCAGTGCACATCTGTACACAACCAGGAATATCACACCCAAAATAAGGAGACAAACTCCTAAATACTTCTTGAAATTATCCATGATATATCGCGATATTTAGTTACTTTTAAAAATCGGGCACAAAGATACAAAAAATTTTGCAAATATGCAAACATAAAATGATTTTTTATCGTACAAATCGATAAATTCCGCCGGGAAGGGATCGTACGAGCCCGTCTAACTCGAGCATCGTCAGTTCGGACGACACCTCGCCATAGTCTTTTCCGGTCTCCTGCACCAGCACATTGATATGCAGTCCTTCTTCGGATGTCTCCAGTTTGGCGAGCAGCGTTTGTTGCGTCTCATTCAGGTCGTCCCTCAGCCCGATGAGGCTGGTCTGGATTCCACCGACTTTGTCTTGTTTGGTCTTCCATCCCATCGCCCGAATCAGATCGTCTGCGCCATCTATGAGTTGGGCAAACCCTCTGCGGATCAGGTCATTGCATCCGCGTGAACTGACATCGTTCGGTCGTCCGGGGAAGGCAAACAGCGCCCGGTCGTATTTCAATGCCCGCTGGGCGGTATTCAGACTACCACCTTTCTCGCGGCTCTCCACGATCACCACGGCATCGGCGAGGCCGGCGATGATGCGGTTACGCTGCAGGAAGTTCCCTGCGAACACATCGGTGCCTACCTCGTACTCGGACACCACGCCACCGTTCTCCATCGCTGCCTCCGCTTCGGGTCTGTGCTGCGAGGGGTAGATGCGATCAAGTCCGTGCGCCAAGACCATGATGGTCGGCACCCCGTATTTCAAGGCCGCACGATGCGCTGCGATGTCGATGCCGTAGGCACCACCGGAGACGATAATAACATCACCGAGACGCTCATGCAACTCGCGCACAAGCGTCTCGGTTATTTCTTTCCCTCGTTCGGTCGGTCGCCGCGTGCCCACGATAGCCACCACATGTCCGCCCTCAGGAGGCACATTGCCCCTTACATACAGCGGATTCGGCTTATCGGGACAGGATTGCAAACGGTACGGATAGTCCGCATCGTCGGGTGTCCAAACGCGGAGGGGATGGGGCATGATTACTTACGGTCGGAGAGGTGAATCTTGATTCCGTAGCACAGATCGCCCGCATCGCCCAAACCGGGAACGATATATTTCTTGTCGTTCAGAACCGGGTCAATGGCAGCGCACCAAACGGTTACATCCGGGCTGTCTTTGAGCGACTCGCGCAGACAATCGATAGCCTGCGGCGTAGCAATCGTGCAGCAGAGGTGCGTATGTTTGGGTTTGCCGTGACGCAGCAGCGCCAGATAACCTACCTCCATCGACATGCCGGTTGCCAGCATCGGGTCAGCTACAATCAGCGTCTTGCCATCTATCGACGGAGCTGCCATGTACTCCGCTACGATCTCCAACTCGCCTTTGGCGTTCACACGGCGATAGGCACTAAGGAACGCATTCTCCGCGCGATCGAAGACATTCAGGAATCCCTGATGCAGCGGCAGTCCTGCGCGCAGGATAGTAGCCAGCACCAGATTGTCGGATATCGTGTTGACCGGCGCTACGCCGAGGGGCGTCCGGACATTCGTCTGCTCGTAGTCAAGCTCTTTGCTCACTTCGACCGCCATCACTTCACCGATACGCTCGATGTTACGGCGGAAACGCAACGGGTCTTTTTGGATCTCCACATCGCGGATTTCGCGCAGGTACATGTTGAGCACGCTGTTGTGCTCCGACAGATTAACGACTTTCATTATTACAAGGATTTAGCGGCTTTTTGTTCTTCCTTAACGAGTTTCTGGCGCTCCTTGAGTTGGGTCTCCAGGAACTTCAACTCGCTCTCTTTGAGGTTGGCCTGTTGCTCGAACTGGCTCAAGTTCGTCTTCGCATTCTGGATCGAGGTCTCCAGATCCGAGATAGCGCGAGCGCGCTCAGCTACGTCGCGAAGCGAGTAGTTCAACTCCTGCTGCTGTTTCTCGAGGAAGGAACGGTAGAGGTTACGGGTCTCTTCGTTCAACTCATTCTGCTTACCGAGGGTCTTCATCTGCTTCTCCACGGTCTTGCTCATCGAACGCAACTCATCCTCCTCTTTGCTGTAGAGTTTCTTGAGCGAAGCCACCATCGTCTCTGCTTTCTTGAGGGAAGTACCCATCTCTTTCGCATGCTGTTTCTCCACTTTCAGTTCGGTCTTAGCAGCTTTGATCTCCTGCGCATTCTTGTCCAGCGCCTGTGCTACAGCGTCCAGCGATGCACGGTACATGATCGGTTCTGCCAAGTACAGCGTACGCAGCGAATCCAATTTCACCTCAGCCAGGGTGATGTTCAGCGGGGTAACTCGTTGTGCGAAAGCACTCATGCTCAATGCCAAAACGGCCATCAAAAAGAATTTTCTCATATCTTTCGTGTTTTAAATGTTAGTATAAGTTCAAATTTGGCTGCAAAGATACAAAATTATTTGCATATATGCAAAATTTTTACTACTTTTGCACAAAATTTGATACTTTTTTATGAACAAGTTTGTTTATAGCGACGCCACGGTTGCTTTCGTGACAGCGGCTGCGCAGACCTGTCTGCTCATAGAGCAGTGTGCAGACCATGATCGGGAGGAATGGCGTGAGCAGTTATTACGTCTCTTGCCGGTACTCTATCTGCGTACGAGGCTGCTTGAGCCCGCCGAGACCGTGATGGAAGATGAGCCGCAGCGCTTTGTGACTGAAGAGGATTATACGTTCGCGTTAGTCGGCATCCGAAACCTGCTCGGTCAGGACGATGCCTATCTCGATGTGTTCGTGGATCAGGGCGTTTATACCGATGAGATACAGACCAATTATATCTCCGAAGGACTCGCCGATATCTATCAGGAACTCAAAGACATGGCAGCCGCTTTCCAGACAGGCGATGAGGCTATTATGAACGATGCCGTGGTGCTCTGCCGCGAGGCGTTCGAGGCTCATTGGGGTCGCAAACTCTTATCCGTTCTTCGTGCTATCCATGAGATATCAGACGCATCATATCAGTAAAGAGTTGCTCCAATGGATGCCCGTTCAGGCGTTCGAAGGGGAGGTTTTTATTATCGATCAGCCGATGCAGGTAGCCCCTGCGGTGGACTATCTGCGGGCGCAGAAGATGGTAGGAGTAGATACGGAGTCACGACCGAGTTTTCAGCGCGGCACGCATTATCCCACCGCCCTTGTGCAGATAGCTACTCACGAGCGCTGTTTCCTCTTCCGTCTCACGCATATCGGCATGCCCCAGGAGTTGGCGGATTTCTTTGCAGACCCGAACGTGTGCAAGGTGGGTTTGGCGTTCAAGGACGACATCAACGGTCTGCGCCGCAGAAGGAATTTCACGCCCGCTAACTGCATTGATATCCAGAAGATGGTGACGCAATACGGTCTGCTGGACATGGGGCTGCAGAAACTCTTCGCGATATGTTTCGGTAAGAAGATCTCCAAGTCGCAACAACTCACCAACTGGGAGAACTCGCATCTCACGCCCGAGCAAGCGCGTTACGCCTCTACGGACGCGTGGGCAACGCTCCTTATCTACGAAGACCTGCTCGCGCATGAGCAGTTGTCGCCGGAAGAGGTAGCGGCGCTGGTGCGCGAAGAGAAAGAGCGAATGATCGAGCATCAGCAGGAGGTACAAGACCTACGACTGCGGGAGCAGGGAATTGAACCGCCGCCGCATCTCACGCCCGAGGAGCGCGAGGCACATCAGCGGGAGAAACGACGCGAAGCCCGCAAACGCAAAAGACACAATAAAAAACTACGAGATAATGAGAAAAAGAATCCTTCTGGCGATGCTGCTTCTGGTAGCGCTCGCCGTAAACGCGGAAGTTAAGTATATCTTCTATTTCATTGGTGACGGTATGGGTGACAACCAGGTTCTCCTCGCCGAGATGTACCGTTCAGCGCTTCAAGGCGAGCCTCTCGGCCGCGTGCAGACGCTCATGACCACTTTCCCCTATTCCGGTCAGGCTTCCACTTACTCCAAGACCAACGGCATCACGGACTCGGCGGCAGCCGGTACATGTCTCGCGACAGGCACCAAGACCCGCAACGGGATGTTGGGTATGGATCAAGATAGCGCACGTATCACCACGATTGCCGAGGAACTGAAGGCACAGGGCTGGGGCATCGGCATCATGACCACTGTCGCCATCGACCATGCGACACCGGGCGCTTTCTACGCGCACGTGCCCAACCGCAATAAATATTACAGAATAGGCAAACAACTTGCGGAGTCGAATTTCGATTTCTTCGGTGGCGCAGGTTTTCATCACCCGCAGGGCAAGCACGACGACAAGCAAACCAACCTCTACCGCAATGCCGAAGAGGCCGGTTATACGATTGCGCATGGGTATGAAGAGGGATTAGCGATTAGCGATGAGCGCTTAGCGGATAAAATGATTCTCGTTCAGAAGGATGATGACCAGGGCGCTAAGCATGGCTCTAATCTGCCTTATGCCATTGATCGCAAAGAAGGAGACCTGACGCTGGCGCAGATCGTGAGCACCGCCATTCCTTTTCTGGAGGCGCGTCATGAGCGATTCTTTATGATGGTAGAGGGCGGAATGATCGACTATGCGTGTCATGGCGACGATGCCGCTACGGCTATCGGTGAGGTATGGGACATGGATGAAGCGATGCGGGTGGCCTATGATTTCTATCTGGCGCATCCCGATGAGACGCTTATTGTCGTAACAGCCGATCATGAGACCGGTGGTCTCGCACTCGGTAACAGCGATTACACGCTGCATCTCGATCTGCTCCAGAATCAGAAATGCTCAGCGTGGGTACTCAGCGATCTGTTCACACAGCTGTTCAAAGACAATAAGAAACCGTCGTGGGAGACGGTGAAGGCGCTCTATCGTGAGAACCTCGGTTTTTGGGAGAATGTAGAGATAACGGCAGAGGAGGAGGCTAAGCTTCAGGAACTCTATAAGAAAGCCTGCAAAGGCAAAGCCAAAGATGCCAAGAACATGTACAAATCGGTGAACGCCCTCGGCGCAGCGGGTATCTCGTTGCTCAACAAGAAAGCGCATGTCGGTTGGACTACTCGCGCGCACTCTGCGCACGCCGTACCTATCTTCGCCATCGGCGCGAATGCCCAGCTCTTCACCGGCTGGCATGACAACACCGACCTCGTTCCCCTCATCAAAAAAGCGGTTCTCGAATGAACCGCTTTTTTGTTTTAAGCATCGTGGTTGTATTTCGCATAATTGCCCAATACTTGCTCGACATGGATTACTTCCGGACATTCGTCCCAAGTAAATCCTCCTCCCATCAAGTACCAATTCTTGCGTTTGCGTACCGGCACTTTCTTAATAGATGGGAAAGCGGAAATCGGCATAGTAATCTGTCGACCATCTTTGAGCACTACTTGGAATTTTCCTCTTGCAGGAAACACCAATTTGCTAATCGTGGGTTTTATATCCCAATATCCTTCTACCTGTGCCATTATACAATAATACTTTCGGCATTTTTCCCTTCCATTTACCTTTGACGCTGCAAAGGTACGGTTTTTTTTTGATATATGCAAAAAAAATCGAAAAAAGATAAATTCTAAATACGTTAAACATAGGGTAAACATAGGTTAAACATACGTTCACAATACGTTTCAAAAAACACCAAAGGCAGCCGAAGCTGCCCTTGATTATTCACTTATCTTGGCTTTGATTTTCTCGATGAGCACTTTTAATGGCTCTATTAGCGGAACAATCTCTTCTTCGGTGGCATCAACAAAGCAATTATACGAACGAACAAACTCTTTATTAAATGCGTTTAGTGCACCTCTATGTGTATGAATACTAATGGCATTATGAATCATCAATGCACTTACAGCATGGAAGATGGCATAATACATTCTATTTACCAGCGTGTCCCAATACTGCTGTTTACGCAGGGTCTCAAACTGCTCCGTAATTTTCTCTGCGCGCTCCATTTCCAATTCCACCATAATGCGGCGTTCTTCATCACTCAAACTCATACTAAAACAACTTTATCGTGTTCAACATTCTTCACAAATGGCGTAAACTGCATTTGTTGCCACTGCTTCTTGGTATAAATCTGCGGAATAATCATCTGATCATCTGCACTTGCCATTAATGTAAACGGGTAAGCATATTGCACAAAATCCGTACTCTTTTGCTTTTCCTCATCCAGCAAAATGAGCAAGTCCCAATCGGAATCATCGCGCGCTGTACCTCTTGCACGAGAGCCGTAAAGCCATAACGAAGCTGAACTCGGAAGAACTTTCTTCCCGAGCCTTGACAAGCGCCCTATGAATTGCTTTGCATTACTCATTACCTATTCCATTTACCTTTGACGCTGCAAAGGTACGGTTTTTTTTTGATATATGCAAGAAAAATCGAAAAAAGATAGATTCTAAATACGTTAAACATACGGTAAACATAGGCTAAACATACGTTCACTATACGTCTCAAAACACACCAAAGGCAGCCGAAGCTGCCCTTGATGTATTGTCGCTATACGCGCGAAATATAAATATAATGTTCGCACGCATATACGCGGGAGGGAGTTACTCGCCGTCGAAGATCTCGGATGAATGCTCACTCGAGCTGCCGCCTGACGAAACAGGAGCCAGTATGCCACTTTGCATCAGACCCTCTCCTTGGAGATCGAAAGTCTCTGTTTTTGGTTGATTATAGATCTTTTTCATAATTTGCTTAGTGTTATTCTTTTATGAACTGAGTAAAGTCAGACCAGTTCTCCACACGGAATGCCCGAATGTCGCGCACGGATTGGCGGAACCAATCTATCCTCTTTAGAGCTTCTATTGCCCGAAAGAGAGAAGTCATATCTTGACTATTGGTCAAATAGGTGCTACCTTGTATACGGAAAAACCCGCATTGTTCCATTACGTTACTAATGTCGTAATATGCATTATTATAGGGTTCACCGTAATAGGTTTTCAAGTCCTTAACCACCATATCAAAGGCTATTGCAAACATACGCTTTTTAAATTGCAGTAAAATACTTCGATTCACCGAAATAAATACGTCCACTCTCATCCCGAACGGCTATCTCCTGTCCGAGGAATGGATTCTGGCGTACGTTAATTACTTCGCCTTTTACACTTTCCGTAAGTCCCGTAAGTTCAGGACTTACCACTGCATATTGACCTTTACTCATAACCTAATATAGTTTTTCGGCTGCAAAGATACGGCAAATTTTTGACTTATGCAAATTTTTGCCGTACTTTTTGCCGATTTTCATTATTTAACGAGTCGTCCCGTTGCGTCATACATCTTCTCGCCGCGGAGGATGAACAGCTCGCCGTTGATCATCACCTTAACCGGTGCGTCAGCTGCATTCAGCTCGTCCATACCCGTCGGGTTCTGCGGAGCCTTGCCGCCGATAGTCAGACGACGACGTGGAGTTCCATTAACCGGTTCCGGCTCGTTGGAAACCACATTCAAATCATCCAAACTTATCACATATGCGCGGTAAGCACCCAAGCGGCAGTTGGTATAATCTACGTATACGTAATGATTATTGCTGATGATGTACTTATTCCACAGCGGAGAGCTCTCACCTTGACCATCAGGTGCCGGCAAAGTGCTCAGGTTAGTGAACGTACCTTGCATTCCGCTTGTATTCTGTTCCGGCTCGGTCAAAGCAGCGTCGTCATCGGTATTGTAAACCTTAATCTCCGTATTGCCGTTCTCAGGAACGAAGATGTACGGCATACCGGCTACAAGACGATTCTCTGCCACCTCGTCGAATACGAGGTAGTTATTCTCGTTCTTACCCTTCAGCTCATAGAGCGTAGCGCCGCCGAGAATAGCATTGTTCGTCCAGCAGAGTGTACCGATGTTGTTCGGGTTCACTGTACGGGGATAAGCCACGGCTGTCTTGAACTCGATCTTCGAGATACGTACGTATTGATTTGCATTTTCGCCTTCGTAACCAATGATCTCCACTGAACCCGGTTCTACGGCTACATCGTAGGTAAGGTAAGTAGCATTTGTTGTATCACGTGTGCACTTCTTACCGTTAACAGCAATCGTACGTTCCTTATTATCATCGTTGCTTGCAAAAGTAACACTTACCATACCCGGAACGGTTACATTGAACTGTACATAGCGACCAGCAAGATGCTTAACGTTATTGCTTGTACGTCCAATATGTTGTCCTTCGAACATCAGTGCCTGGCTATTGAAGCTTGCATTGTTGTTAACACCATCGATATTTGCCAACAATAGACGCTCATTCTGCTTGCTCGGGTCAAAATCATCCTTCAAGTTGATTGCATTTTCAGAAACATTGGTCATATCCCATGTAGTAGTTGCAGTTACATCAACTTGGTCTAACTGGTTCCAGCCTTCTACTGTAAATACATGCGACAGAGTCGTTGCATCACAGTCGTGCGAGATAACTACCTTGTAGTACTGTACACCTTCTGCAACAGAAGCGATCGTCAGCGAAGACTCGGTCTCTGCCGGAGTGATAGCCACTGCATCGTCACCTGCTGCATTGCTGCAAGTGTACCATACATAAGCTACGTTCTTACCGGTTGCTACAACGCTCAACGTTGCTTCTGTACCCATATGCTGGTATACATCATCCGAGTATGATACCAATGACAGAGCATCGAAGTGAGCCACACTCAGGTTAGCCGATTGTGCGGTGCGTGTGATATGACCGCTTGCCGAGTGAGTTACTACTACATAGTAGGTACCCTCTGCGCTCGGAGTGAACTTTGCGGTTGTAGCCACAGGATTCTCAGTATCCGTTGTCTCGTACCACTTGTAGGAAACGGTTCCTTCGCAAGCAGCGGCATTAGTAATCGTTGCATCGAATTCTTGATATGCTGCATCTGCGCACAACTCTTGGTTAACCAATGTCGGCAGTTTCGGCATAGCCAATGCCTCCGAGTAGCAAATCTTAAATACATCTACCGTACCCGAGAAAGTAAACCAGTATTTCTTTCCAGCTTCCAGCAACATATCATTTGCCTCCAGAACGAAGCGATACGGGCTGCTGCTGTCTTTCTTGCCTAACTTCTCTGCACTTGCAGTGAACGTTACATCAGCATAACTCGGAGTTCCGGTAGTAATATCATCGGTTGTTACCTTAATGCTACTGATAGCTCTATCACTACTGCTTGAAGTAGCATAGATAGTCATAGACTCAACATCCTCAGCGAATGTCATGCCGAAACGACCATATTCTATAGCCTTAACCGTGTTACCATCAAAGTCTTTTGCATTATCTACGAATCGACTTGTACCATCCAGTTTACCTGCAGAAGTTACTGCATACAGCGTCCACTCATCGTTGTCATAGATGTACGGAGCAGCACTCGGGATAGTACCATCAAGTACGTTACATCCTTCCGGCTCCAACTTAACGGAAACCACATTAGACTCAATGTCTGCACCACATGCATTGCCCACTACGCAGTAGTAATAAGCATTAGCCGTGCAGTTGAATACATAATCTTCACTCTCAGCACCGCTGATTGCTGCTGCATTATGTTTCTCTGCATCGTCGCAAATATACCACTGATAACCCGTAGCGTTCGTTGCTTCTACAGACAAGGTAACTTCGCTATTGAGTGCTATGTCGCGCTTGTTGGTCGGTTGAGTTGTAATAGCCGCAGCTACGTTCAGCGTTACAACTGCATTCTCCGAAGTTACGCTCTTATCGAGCTTAGTATCTACGTGGTTAGTAACTATTACATAATAGGTACCCGCGCCTGCGACCGTGTACGAAGCCTGATCAGAACCAACGGCCTCATCGGTCTCTCCTGCCTCTTTGAACCATGCATAGTGCAACTCGTCACCTGTAGCAACAACCTCCAATGTCGGCTCGCTACCTGCGCAGTATGCTACGCCTGCCGGCTGAGTTGCAATAACCGGAGCCGGAGCCTCGCCTTGCAGTGTAATCGTAATAGTATAAGTAGTAGCATCACCATCCTTATCGGTCAACTTGTAGGTATTAGCACCTTCTTGCCAAGCCGCACCATTATTCACTACAATCGAGTTCTCAGCCGCAGCTGCATTCCAAACAATCGTCGGAACAACGGTCAAAGCAGCCAAATCCGTCGTAGCCTCAGGCAACGTGATAGCAATGGTCTTATTAGCCTCGTCGATAGCACCAGCTGCACCGTTGAACGTAATAGCCGTCAACATCGGTTTCATCGGACGCTTTACTTCTACATACGAGAAGGTTACATTCCACTGCGTATCACCATCCTCACGAGAGAGATAAAGCGATGTCTTACCATTTGCAGCTGCCGGCAGAGTAATACTCATTTCACCCGTCGAGCTAGGAACGGCTTTCGTATAAACGATACCCTGATCAGCGACAAGTTGCGTACGTGCTGCATCTGCATAAACCATAAACTTACCAAGATCTGCTGCTGTTGTGATATTAACAATCATAACATCGCCCTCTTGGAAGGTCTCAGAGTTAGCTAATGTGACACCAAAGTAGGTACTCTTATTCAATTTACGAGAATCAGCGTTACCGGAGAACGATTGATCAATCGTACCACCGATCAGACCGGTTACTACATTATTGGTTGTAGCCTTAATGATGCAAACGCCATCTTTCGGAGCCATCTTCATGGTGATATTATATGCCTTAGTGTCGTCAGATTCAGCTACACCGCGAATGATTGCAGTTTCGCCCCAAGCAGCAGCCTGTTGAACAATAACAGGCTCTTTTGCATTGGCATTAACTGCCGTTGCGCCCGTAATCTGCGGAACAGATGCTGTCGGATAAGGCATCGTGTAGGTATAGTTCACAATCTCCGGATCAAATGCCGGTTCAAGAGTACCAGCATCCGAAGAGAAGGAAATCGAAGCCAAACGAGCATCGGTGCTTACTGCCTCCCATTGGGCAAACAACTCAATATCAGCAGTCGGGGTATAGGTGTCACCCGCGTCTCCGATCTTATTACCTTCCGTAGCAGCATCATACCAACCGGTGAAGTTTGCTGTAGGATTAACAGGTGTCGGAAGCGTAACAGAAGGAGTTCCATATTGTGCGGCAATAGGATCACAGCCACCGTTATCATTAAAGCTAACTTGATACGGATCGCGCATCGTAATAGCCTTAATAACTTCTGCGCTACCATTAGAGGTCGTAAACACATACAACGCTTCTGCTGCACTGTAGAAGTAATGAATCTTGAAGTTGTAGTTACCGGCTGTAATGGAACCACCGTCAATCGTTGTAGCAGCACCACCGTTGATAGCCAGACTACCATTAGCCACCATCACACCGGCTTTCAGCTCTACCACCTTACCTGCGACCACATTCCAACTCAGCGTTGTACCTTCATGCTTGATCTTCAAACCTGCATAAGCACCATTATTGGAACCGGTATTTGCATCAAAGGTTGTACTAGTCTTAGTCGAAAGAGCATAATTCAAAGACTTCACATAAGCCTCAGCTTTGTCTTCATCATCTTTTTCGCCAGGATTAGCAATGATATATGCCTCAAAATCTGCATTCGAAGCATAAGCCTTTGCCCATTTACCGTAAAGTTTCAATCCCTCTACCGGGGTAACAGTATTCAGCGCTACCGGATCTCCTTCCAAAGTAGAAGAAGTAAACCAACCTACAAACGTATAGAGCGGTTTTTCAGTTGAAATACCTTCTGCTGTCGGGTGCTGGTCTGCGCGAACTTGCTCCTCTGTACCCAGCAACGTTTCGCCATCATAGTACTCAACATCATACTTGTCAACCTGAGCAATCCATTGTGCTACCAATGCATAGTCTTGAGTGACATTAGCCTCCCAATTGAAAGCAGCAGGCTCTCCATAGAACCATCCGTTAAAGTCATGACCCTCCCATGTCGGGTCTGCAGGCTTTTCTGCATTTGCGGAAGTATTATGCTTTACCGTAATAGAAGCAACATCCAAAGAAGAAGCACCGGCAGCCTCACCATCACTGAACGTAATCGTCCATGGATCCTGCCAATGAGCTTTCAGCGTCAAAGCAGCCGTTACAGCAGCACTGAAATCATAAGCATCATCTGTGTCACCCACGAACCATCCGAGGAAAGTATATTTGCCGCGTGTCGGGTCAGCAGGTTGTGCAACCGTTTGTCCATTATCTACAACTGCAGCCGCTACTTCACTACCGCCGTTGGCATTGAAGGTAACCGTCCATACTTGCTGCCATACAGCATCCAAAGTGAAGCTTGCCGTTACTGCGGTGCTGAAATTATAATCTACACCGGCTTTCTGCCATTTAACAAAACGATAACCTGCTCTTGTCGGATCAGCCGGTTTTGCAACTGCCTGACCGGAAGCAACCGCAGCCGCAGCCACATCCGAACCTCCATTCGAGTTGAAAGTAACTGTCAATAGGTCGCCTTCCTCAACTTGCGTCTCACGAACGATTTGCAGTTTGGTAACCCAGCAGTTTGTGTTTGTACTCTGGCGAGTCATTGAAAGCGTTGAAGTATTAATCCCTTCCGCCGTAATTGTAAATGTTTTTGTATTTGGAACAGGAACATCTGTTGCTACTGCAATGTCGTTATATGTTCCACCATCAGAAACAATTGCAGTTCCTGTCGCAGAAGTACCCACTCTTAATTGAGCACTACCTTTCTTCGAGGTATCACCTTTAGTCGTACAAGCTGTGATTTTTACTTTATCACCTGTCTTAACAGCCTCGTCAGTTGTAATTTGAATATAGTTTCCACTCCATGCATTACTGCTGATTTTACCTTGTACCTTAATTGCTTTATATGTCGCATTTGTACCTACTGCATCAACGTTAATATCTGACGTCTCAGCATCTGTACCATCTTGAGCTTTTGTGACTGCAGTACCGCCTACTTCTGTTGCAGGGCTACCACCTTCCCAAGAATAAAGTACATTCTCTACCGTTGCATTCCAAACAGCGGTCAGCGTTACGTCTGCCGTTACGGTAATCGGAGATGTTACATCTGCCGGGACGGCATTACGCCAAGTCTTGAACGTACGATTTGCCTTCGTGAAGGTCGGCAATATCAACTCTGTGCCATCCGAAACCTCTTTAGTGTACTTATCGTTCTCACTATCATAAGTCCAGCCGGTATAAGATGCACATGTGCCACCTGCCGGAACAAGCGTTACCTTATAAGTTGTAGCAGCCGGATCAACTTCTGTTGCAAAATCAGCACTTGCCTCATCGCCTAAATCACAATAACCCGTAGCACCTTTTGCTTTTACTTTAAAAGTATAAGTCGTCTCAGGATCCAATCCACTTGCAGCATAGGGCGAAGTAGCGTCAGTCCAATCAAGAACTTTAGTCTTGTCAGATTTTTTCTCGATATATATCTTATGACCGTCATTATTCGCACCAGCCGTCCATGATAACGAAGCGCTATTATGGGTCACGCTCCCCGCTGCCAATGAAGACGGTGTACCAGGCTTTG
>Ga0247610_10001710_pt1 | contig 26712 bp, 45 predicted proteins | sample 174DNAGHGhighgp2_FD_193483 | JGI IMG/M metagenome (GOLD analysis project Ga0247610, IMG submission 193483) | Sheep rumen microbial communities from Palmerston North, Manawatu-Wanganui, New Zealand - 1742 DNA GHGhigh gp2 | ecosystem: Host-associated > Mammals > Digestive system > Stomach > Rumen...
TTCTTTGGGCAGTCTGTATGCATCTGCTTTCGCGGAGTAGTTCCTCACCTGAGGTCGTCCTCCTGTTTGTATTGCTTCAGGAACTAGCGTTGCTGCTCCAGCCTCTTCAGCCTCTCACGGTTCGCGATGTTCTTTGACGTCGATACCATCGCCACTCCCACTCCGATCAGGAACGCTGCGATCAGCACCGACAGTCCGATCAGTATGATGCCGAGTGACGCTTGTACGTATGGATTCTGCATCTCATCCCTCCTCGTCCATCTTTGCTCCGCATTTCTCACAATACGGCACATACTTCATCGCATAGCCAAGGCTTGACCCGAACCGAATACGCCCACAATTAGAACAACGTGGAGTCGCCTCGCTGTCGGAAATTCCAACCCAATGCCCATGCTTCACAGGGTCTACTGTCGGCTGTTCTTTAACCGCTTCCATGCACTCACGGATTTCGGTTGCGTTGTCGTGCAGTGCCCAATCCATCAAGTGTCCCATCAGCTTGTCCGCATCAATCAGCCTCATGTCCACCTCCATCAGAACGGTGCGTCGTCAAATGGATCCGACGATTCCGCAGGCGTCATGTCTGCCATGGATCCGGTGTCCCGGGAAACGCTGGACAGGAACTCCACCTCGTCCGCGATGATCTCCGTCACCCATCTCTTCACGCCGTTCTTGTCATCATAGGAGCGGTTCTCCAGGTGTCCGCTCACTGCCACCCTGCGTCCCTTCGTCAAGTACCTCGCACAGTTCTCCGCGAGTGCTCTCCATGTCACGACGGTGAAGAAGTCCGTCTTGTCTCTGTCGTGCGGTCTGTTCACCGCGATCGAGAACGTGCACACGCTCCACTCTCCGCTGGTCTTCCGCAGCTCCGGGTCTCTCGTGAGGTTCCCCACAAATTGACACTTGTTAATAAGCCATCTCTCCCTTCTCAATGTTTCCATGCCTTACGTTCATGTGATAGCTCATGTGTTCCGATTTCGTCATAACCCGCAGATTCTCCGGACGGTTGTCGTCCTTAATCCAGTTGATGTGATGGACGCATTCGTCGTCCGTCAGCGGTCTCCCGAGCATCTCCTCTGCGACGAGGATGTGTTCCATCACATATCCCTCTGCCGTTGCTCTGTGGTTGTCAGGCGCATACACCATCACATAACCTGCTGGGTGTTTCTTCGTGTGGCCTCCGTACTTGCTCGGCTTCACGAACTTCCCGCGCTTCGCTTCCGAGAGGCGGTGCCTCATCTCGTCAGTCCACTCCACCTTTGTCGGCATGTGCCCTCTGTTGCTCTCGATCACGCTGGCTCTCCCTTTTTCTGTGAAGCCCTTGCGCGGTTCAAGTCCCCACTTCTTGAAGTAGTTATATACAGTGCCGGCTGCCACGCCGAGAGCCTGTCCGACCTCCTTCATGGTTTTGTCGCCGCCATAGTATTCGCGGATCAAGTCCTCTTTCGTGAAGTGGTTCATGCGTCTGCCTCCTTCTGCCAGTCGAGGCCGTACTTCTCAATGATCCCGCGGAATTCGTCCACGTCGTGCGGGATGATGCTCTTCTTCTCTCCGTCCCATCCGACGTGACTCAATTCGTGTTCCATCAGGATGCGGTGTCCCACCATCGTAAGTCCCTCCGAGTCCTTGTAGAACGTGATCAGAAAGTCGTATCCTGTCAGCGCGGAGACCTTGTCCGTCAGTTTCTCGCAGTCCGCCAGCACGATCTTCGTGCCGTTCTTCTTCGGCTTGTCGCACGTCATGTAGAAGATCCTCGCGGTCTTCAGGTGCGGGAACGAGGCTTTGATCACTTCATTCCCGAGCGCAGTCAGCGCGTCACTGTGTTTGTAATTTCCCAGGCTCATACATTCTCCTCCAGTTCTTCGATCTGTACGTGGATGCCGGCATTCTCTCGGCTCCACCATGTCTTCGTTGTGTGTTCGTCCACCACCTGTGAGTCGTCCACCCACACCTCCGCTCTGGTCAGCGCATCCTTCAGTGCCTTCACCATGTTGTCGGTGTCCGGGCGCGTGGTCTTCCATGTGCCGACCTTCCGCTTGTCATCCGTGCCGAAGCTGAACGCCACAAACAGTCTCACAGGCTTCTCCATCGGTTTCCATCCATGCGGCAGGTTGCTCTTCGTGGCGAGGTAGTACAGCTCCTCCGCTGCTTTCAAGTCCGCGCTCTTGTAGAACATCGGCCTGCCGTTCACGATCCGCATGCGCTTGCCCTGCGCTGTCGCCCTCGGCGGTTCGCCTGGGATCACGAAATCAATCGTCATCGTCTTCCTCCTCCATCTGTTCCAGTACCTTCGTGCCTGCCTCAATGATGATGCGAAAGATCTTCTGCTGATCCTCGTCGAGGTCTTCGATATTCACCTTCTCAACGTCCATCCGTGCGCACCTCACAGCCCTTGCAGATAATCGTCAATGGTTGAGCCGCCCCAATCCAGCGAAGGGTCTGTCGCTCTTGCAAACGCGGTCTCTAGTTGCTCTCTGGTGTATGCTCTTGCGTCTGTCTTTTGTTCGTATGCAGAGCACGTGTCTTTGAAGCACCCAAGCGTCACATAGATCCCGTGTTCTTTCTCAATCCGCTTCCGCAGCCTTCTGCACGCCTTCGCATGTACGCAATCATTGATTCCGATGTTGTCTGGGTAATGCTGTTTCTTCTGCGACTTCTTCGTCATGACAGCCTCCCTCGGATCTCATTGATGCGGTTATCGATCGCGATCATGATGAACGACCAGACATCCTCGTCCATGACCATCGCAAACGCACGGAGCCGATCGTCCACTGCAATCATCACGCCGTGCTCCGGAATCTCCGGCAGCGGCTTCAGGTCATTCACATCCAGCACGGGGCTGAACATCTGCTCATCCGCCACAGGCTCGTCCTCTTTCAGATACTTTGCGCGGTACCATTCATCCGTGACATAATCCGCTGCGTCGATGCCAGCGTCCGACAGTTTCTCAATGTCCGACTCGTACATCCACCCGCGACGCTTCACATCAGACAGATACGCGTGTCCGAATCCGCACAGTGCGCAGATGTGACCGTTCGTCTCTCCGATGCTCCTGATCGCTCCGTACAGGCTGGCGCAGTCCACTGCGATCTCCCTGCCGCGTTTCCTGTCGCGGTTCTTGTACTTCTTCACAGGCTTCTCCTCCTCAGCCTTCGGTTCGTTCTCCTTCGCCTTCAGGTGATCAGCGTAGGGTTTGTTCATCTCCACCCACATCTGCCACTCGCTGTACGTCTGCCCGGAGAATGGGATGCGCGTGTAGTGTTCGATGTAACGCGAGAGACTCTGCTGCTTCTCGCTCAGCTCCTTGTCGATCAGTGTGATCCTTCCGTTCTTCTCCATGTGTGCCTCCTTATACTTCCATCAGAACATCACTCATATCATCATCGCGATCATTCGCGTGTACTTGATAATTGTTATTGTTATTGGATTGTATTGTATTGTTATTGGTTGACGTCCGTTGACGAGCGTTGACGTCCGTTGACGAGCGTCGCGCTTCTGCAGATGCCTGCCCGGCTCTCTGCGCCTGTGCCACCTTCTGCTTGTACTTCTCCGTGTCTTCGCGGATGTCCTCCGCCATCATGTCGAAAGCCACACGCATGACAGGTTTCTGTGGCGGTTCCGGTTCTTCTCCGATGGATACCGAGTACAGCAGGCGCATCAGCGCACCGACGTCCTTGTCCGACATGCTGAACAGTGCTCTCATGTGCTTGTGTCGGATCATGAAGCCCGGTTTCTCACTCACTTCTTGCGCCTCCTGATCTTCGCCACCTCTTCAGCTGTCAGCGGCGTCCAGTTGTGCATCTTCGACATGCTCAGGACTTCTCCAGCCTGTTCCGCCGTGATGGCCTCAATATCGGAGATCTTCAGCGCATCCATGAGTTCCATGAGTCCCGCGTCGTCCTTCTGATAGATCTTCAGGATCGCTCCGACCTGTCGCTCCGTGGCGCGTTCGACCTTCGTCATCTCCTCTGCGGACGCCACTGCGCCTGTGATGCCGAGTCCCAGCATGCCGAGCGCACGACCTACTGCGGATGTCTCCGCGTTCTCAATGAATGAGACCTGGTTGATCCTGCTGGCGGTTCTGACTTCCATCGCCGTGCCGGTGCCATAGATGCGGTCACCTTCCGGGTATGACTGTCCGACCTCTGCCGTGGCCATGCATGTGTCCTCGTCGAGGAGTTCCACGTGCGTCTTGATGTATCCGTCCGGGCAGAGCATGCGGAATGCCTTGATGCGTTCCTTCACTTCCGCGTACTGTTTGCCTGAGATGTTCACCGTCTTGATGGCTGCGTTCGCCTTCTGGATATCGTCGAATGTCATGGCCTGATCTCCTCCTCCGTGATGCCGTACTTCTTCAGGATCTCCATCGCCACTGCTGTGACGTATCCCTTCGACGACATATAAGCGAGCCACGAATGGCTGTAATAGTTCTCCTCGCTGATCTGCCGCATCGTCAGCTGCTTTCTAAGCAGTGCCTTGCGCATCTTCGTCTTGTCAATGGCGATGTGTATGCCTCTCGTCTTGTCCGCCATTACTCCTCTTCCTCCTCGTCAATCTCCGGCTCGTAGTCGAGGCCGTAGGCGTAGCCCCAGCCTGGCTTATCCCGCTCATACTCCTCGATGCAATCCGGGCAGCCGATCGGGTTCTTTTCGATGTGGGTGCAGCGGTGGAAATAGCCGCCCTCGTCCGTGTAGTAAAGCGCCCGGCCCTGCTTGTCGCATTCCCAGATCTCCAGCATCCTGTTGTAGATCACGTCCGTCGGCTTGTTGCAGTACGGGCAGATCGCCGGCTCGTCAAGCTCGACGCGCTCGATGCTGTTGTCCTCTCCGAAAAACACGTTTCCGCGCCAGTATTGGTATCTCGTCATATCACAGCACCCCCTCCAATCGCAAAGCTGAGCAAAACATTCAGAAGTTGGGGCGGCAGCCCCGCGAACTCGTCTCCGGACGTCATGAGAAGAAGGGCGTTTCCTGCGATGTAATCCGTTGGATCCATAAGCAGCCGGGTCGCTTTACGGTTAAGCGGCAGCTGCCGAATCTTTCCCTCTTCGTTCACGGCCATGACCAAGCCGGGATAGATATGGTGGAGCGGTACCACCGCAATGTATCCGCCGACCTGCGCCTGCAAATCCTCAAGCGCATTGTTGATTTCGACGGGCTTTGCAAAGCCCTCAGCGTTCGCTGTTATCAATAATCCAGTCATTACAGCACCTCCTCGCGTGCGTTCTTCCTCTCGATTAGGCACCACACGATTCTGTTAAGAATGACTTGTGCATTAACGGCGGGTAGGATGATGTCGTCGTCGATCTCGCCTTTCAGAAACTCCGTCCAAATTGTCTCAGTCAGCGCGCTCACGAGGGCGATTCTTTCGGCTTGCGATCTCTTGCTCAGGGGTATCTCTTTCACCATCTCACAGCACCCCCCTCGCGATCTGGATGAGCGTGTAAAGCAGCACCGCGTCTGTCAGTGCGATGGCTACCCACGCCATGTCCCAGAACTGCTGCGTCAGCGTGACTTTGATTCTCCGCCGCCTTGTGTTATAATTCCGATGAGAGATTTTATGTGTTCTCTCTCCATGAGCGTCCTGTGCTTGCCGGCTGAAGGGCGCTTTTCTTGTACTCATTTCCATGTTTCTCCTCCTCTTGTCGTTTCGTTCGCGTCGATGAAGTCGCGGATCACACTCTCTTTCCAGTAGACCGTCCTCCCGAGTTCCACCCTCGGAAGATGCTTGATGTATCCCATCACGGTCTTCTTCGATCTCGGAATGATCTCCATGACATCCTTCAGCGTGAGTAGTCTGTCAATCGTCCGTTTCTGTTTCACCGAACAGTTCCTCCCATGTGCATCCGAGCGCGTCCTTGATCGCGGGCAGCAGGCTTACCGGGATTCGTCTCTGTCCTGTCTCATACAGACTGATACACGGACGAGTGACTCCGATTCTCTCTGCCAGGTCTTCCTGTGTCAGCAGTGCCTTCCGTCGCAGATCTGCGAGTCGCATTCTCTGATTCAAATCGTTTACCTCCCTTCGCATCGCTTTGTAACTCTATGATACAGTAACGAATTGATACAGTCAACGATATTCTGCGAATCTTTGTGTTACATTTTGTTGACAAATATATTGCACAGATGTTACAATGCGTTACAAGAAGGCAGGGAGGTAATAACATGAGACTCGCAGAGATGATGGAACAGACCGGGACAACACAGCAGGAACTCGCTGATTATCTCGGAGTGTCACGCGTTGCGGTGAGCCAGTATGCGTCAGGGAAGCGCGAGCCTGATCTGTCCGCTCTGGTGAAGATCGCGGAGTTCTTTCAGGTGTCGCTGGATTATCTCGCAGAACGCACGGACAATGAGACACCGAAGAGCCGCATCCCCCACAGTTTCGTGGAGATCAATGACAAGGTGATCAAACTGCGCCCGGGTGACACCGTGACGGTGCATATCGGTGAAAAAGTATTCGACTTCACCGTGCAGGAGATTGAGATATGAAGATCCCGAAGCCGGTGCAGCAGCCGTCCGGGAAATGGTTCATCCGCCTCCGTCTCGACGGTGCGGCTTACAGCAAAACATTCGACACTGCGCGAGAGGCGGAGATCTGGGCGGCTGGCGTTAAGTCGCAGTATCTGTCGGGGCAGCTGCGCGAGTCACGATCCGCAGAGAAGAAAACGCTCCGCCAGCTGATGACGGAGTACAAGAACGCAAACAACTTTGCGGATGCCACGGTGAAGCGGTACGACTACACCATGAAATGCCATTACGCGCAGATCATGGACAAACCGTTCTGTGAGGTGCGAAACTGGCAGAAAATTGTGAATATGGAAATGCGCGACAGGTCGCCGAACACCGTGAATGTGGAATGGTCATCGATCGCAGCTGCTCTGCGGTATCACGGTCTGGAAGTGCCGAAGGTGGTCATCCGCACGAAGCCGTCGAAACAGAAGGAATATCTCACGGCTGATCAGATCCCTGTGTTCTGCGCCGCGATACGCGGGCACAGGTCGGAGGCGTACTTCCTCATGATGCTATCCAGCATGCGTGTGTCGGAGGCTCTGGCGGTCACAGACGCGGACATCTCGGAGAAGGGCATCCACGTCCCCGGCACGAAGACCGCGAAGTCCGACCGCATGATCCCGTGGATCATCCCGCGCCTGCGTGAGATCATCATGGACAGGCCGTCCGTGTCGAAGGCGACGCTGAACAGAGATCTGTCCGCGATCTGCGAGGAGAAAGGATTGCCGGCATTATCGACGCACAGCCTCAGAATCAGCTTTACGTCACTGTGCTACTCGAAAGGTGTGCCCGAGCGCATCTGCATGATCTTGGGCGGGTGGTCGAATCTGCGTGTGATGCACGAGGTGTATGTGCGGATCAGCGACGATGACATCGCAAAATACACCGACATTCTCGCCGATACGTTCCGTTGACATTTCATTGACAAAATACCTGCTACGGACTACCCCAGATTGCCATTTTCGGCATGATGCGATATGACCGATTTTAAGCGTTATACAGACACATTTAGGCATTTCCGAGTATTTGGTCGGCTCTTGTTATGGAAGTGCGTCAAATCGCAAAATATAACGTCATATAGGCACATCCGCGTTGACATTGACATTTTCATTGACAATAATGAGGTTGACGGTGCGTGCGTTTCCATTCTCAGACATTTACTTACACTCTGCCTCCAGTAAATAGATCGTCGTCGATAATAGTTGGTTTTCTGTTTCATGCAAGCAAGCAATAACATCCAGCGCACCGTCGGCTCGCGGGTTTTACGCTCCTTATCCCGCGAGTCTTTTTTTATGCAAAAAGAGGAGGGTTGTCACCCTCCCCTGCGTCACCGTGCCATTGTCAACAGTGTGATATTCCGAGTATCCGGCACGGATCAGTCCGATAACAGTCCGCTGTGGACGTGTTCCAGCATCACTTGAAGACTGCCTTCCAGGTATTCGTTCCGCAGATTCCGTCCTGGCTGAGTCCCATGGCCTTCTGGAATGCCTTGATCGCCTTCTCGGTCAGATTCCCCGCGATCCCGTCCACCTTTCCCGTGTAATAGCCTTTGCTCGTCAGGAACGCCTGCAGCACATACACCGAGCCGCCTTTGCTCCCGTTCTTCACTTCCTGAACTGTCACGTTGCATGTTCCTCCTCCGCTGGTCTCCGCATCGTATGCGGGTCTGATCGCCTTTGCGATCTGTGAGCGTGTGCGATACCGTCTGTATACGCCGTCTCCGTTGCTCTGTGAGCCTGCGTTTCCGCTGCTTGTGTTGCCTTCGATGGTCGTGATCCGCGAGGATCCTACGCTCTCGACGATGCCGACATGGTCGCAGTCGCCCGAGTGATCCCAGTCGAAGAACACGATGTCGCCCTTCCGGAGCGCGTCTCTGCTGACTGCTCTGGATGCGTAGTGCTTGTAGCACGCGGTGCAGCTGGCCGTCTTGTACCAGTCCATGCCCGCCTGCTTGAAGCACCACCAGATGAACTCCATGCACCAGCTGACGTTGTTCATGCCGTATGCTGCGCCGTACTTGTTGCTATTGTTGCGGCCTTCCTTGTAGCCGACCTGTCCCGCCGCGATGGACACGACTTTACTCGCCGTTGCCATTGTCCTCGTCCTCCTCTTCTGCGTTCTCTTCAGGGAGTTCCGGGAGGCCGCTCAGGGATGTCAGCAGGGACAGGATCCCCGCCAGCACGGCCGTGCTGGCGACCGCGATCCAGTTGACGTTCTCGATCAGAGCCGTCGTGCCGATCGTGGCCAGCGCCGTCTGGGCGACTGTCCGCAGGGCGCGGATGCCCGCAGCCCTCCACCATGTTTTCGATGTCAAATAACTCTTCATGTTACCCTCCTATGCCGAGTTTGATCAGCGCCGTCGTGATCAGCGCGGTCAGAACGACCTTGAACACGATCTCGACGATGCTCTCCCACCTTCGCGCAGGTTTCTGCAGCAGTGTCCGCACGTCGCCTCGGATCTCCTCGATACCGTGCTCCATCTGTTCCTGTTTCTGCGCGATGAGTGCCACGCTCGTCACCAGTTGATTCAGATCTGCCTGGCCTTTCTCCAGCACTTCGATGCGGCGCGTATTGCTGTGCGTCCGCTGCTGGACGTCCGCCAGGTCTTTGATAATGCTCTCGTCCATGTTCCTCACCGCCTTTATGCCAACGTGCACCCGAACGCGATCGCTCTGGACGAGATCGTCTTGGTGCCGCCTTTGGATGACGTTCCGTCTGTCTTGATGGTGTCGCCGTTTGTCACTTTCAGCATGACCGCCGCTGACGCGCAGACCTGTGCGCCGCTGCTTGTGTCTGTGCGGATGTTCTGTGTCGCTACAAGCGTGCTGCCTTTATAGATCTCGATGTAGGTCGTGCCGTAGCTGTTCGTGTTGTCGCATTTTGTCTGAGCCTGTATGAACACGACCCCGGAGCCGTTGACAGTCCATGTCTTTATGCGGTGCGTCTGTCCTGTGACGGTGCCGCTGTCGGTGTATTCCGTGGAAATGGCGTTGAGAAACGCAGGGATTGACTGTTGACCCGTGCCGCCGTTGGCGACGCTGATCGGGAAGATGCTGGAGCCGTTCTGCTTGTAGTCGCCTGTGGTGTCGATGTCGCCGTCCACTTCCACATCGTCGTAGTGTTCGGTAGGCATGTAGATCTGAAGCCCTGCCTGCGTGTTGATGCCGCCGATGGCCATGCCGTCGCCGTTTGTCCGCCAGTTCATGATGGTGAATGCGATCGGGATGGAGCCTGTGCCGACGGTAATGGTGCCGAAGTCGTCCGACGCTCGGACTTCCACCTCGTAGGCGTTGGCGTCAGCTGCTGCGATGATCTCCTGATGCGTGGGCGTGTAGTTGCCTGTCAGCGAGGGCAGCGCCACGTCCGTCCACGTGCCTGCGCCTGCGACGCGGTATCTGATAGACCACACCGCACTGTTGCGGTTGTTCAGCGCCGTGATCACGCCTGTGAAGTCCACGGACATGTAGTGCCCTTCAGGATCTGCTGTGCCGCCGCTGTCGCATCTCTGGATCGCGCAGGACATGAGCGTGGGCTGCGCGTATGCCAGCACGTCGTATGATGCCGACGCAGGATCTGAAGCGCGTCCGCGCTTATCTGTGACGACCGCGGAGACGATCTGCGCTCCGGTGTTCTGCAGGACAGGTGTCGTGGTGTCCGCGCTTGTGTAGGTGTTGCCGTCTGCGCTCACGCTGTATGTGTTGATCGGCGAGCCATATGAGGTGACCGCCGTGACGACTGCGCGGAGCGTGCTCTTTGTCTGCACATACGCGCCATATGTCGTGGCGTAGCCTGTCGGATCGCTGATCGAAACAGAGGCGGAAGGCTTCACGCTTGCCGGGATCGCGCACGTGATGGTGATGTCCTTCGTCTGGATCGTCGTGTTCCCGCTCTTCGTGGTCGTCGTGAGTTTGATCGGGACAGATGTGCTGTCCGTCACTTCCGACGCCAGGGAGATGGGCGGCGTCCACTGCACTGAGCCTGCGAGCGTATCCGTGATGATGGTTCCGCTCTGTGTTCCGCATGACCATGTGACCGTGTCCGTAAACGCGGGATTGCGTTTTGTGATGGTGATGGTCTCCTCGACTCCGAGTGTGCCGTTCGGTGCCGAGATGTCGGAGCCGGCGGGAGAAACAGCGAGTGTGTAACTCCATGTGCTGTTTCCGCGCGGCGCGTTCGTGGACAGTCTGATCGCACACGACGTGCTTCCGTCCACTTTGTTGGAGACTGTCTTCCAGCCCGTGTCGAATGTCAGCGTGTTTGACCACGTTGACGGCGAGTTGTCCTTCAGGTGCTTGCTGTACTTCCACGAGCCGTCCAGATAGACATCTACGTCGATGGAGTACCCGAAGTGCAGCGTCGCGCCGCTGGTGTTCACTTCGCCGTATACGCGGTATTCCATGTCCGCGCCGCTTCTGCGGTAGTCGTAGCCGTACCAGAGCGAGATCGTCGGTCCGGAGCCCCATGAAGGCCATCCTAATGTCGTGGACATGCGCTCACCTCACTTTCTTGAAACTCAGGGAGCCGTTCTGCGCAGGTACGAATCCGAATACGCCCAGATTCAGCGAGTTCAGGAACTCACCGCTGGTGACATATAGCTTCTGGTCGCTGAAATATGCGACTTCGAGGTTATCCTGCACGAAGCTGATGCGGTCGTTGCTGATCTTCAGCGTCAGCTCGTTCCCCTGCTCGCCCAGGATGATGTCACCGTTCTCAAAGCGGATGTACTGGATGCGCTCGTTGTACACCCTCGCCACTTCTGCGTTCGTCGCATTGATGCTGTCAGTGGTCTGCGTGAAGTTCATGACGATCTGGTCGTTCATGACGCTCAGTGCAGCAGAAACTGTCTGCTGATAACTGCCGAAGTCGCCTGTGGTAACATAATCCTCCAGCGCAGTCAGGATGATCTGCTGTGCGTCCTGAATGATATTCGTAGACTGCTCCGTCACCCGCTGGGACAATGCATTGATCGCCCTGGCATTCCCCTGAATGTCCGCGTATGTGGATTGGATCAACTCGTCCGTATTTCTTTGACGGTCAACATTAGCATCTGTCAGCGTTCTTTTCGTTGCACCGAGAGTCAGATCCGAGTTTGCCGGGTTCGCCATGTCATATGTGATCTTTGTCAAAGCAAACGTATCTGACAGACTGTGTGGAGTTGATCCCACGTTGATCAGCGTGTATGGCAGAAAGATCTCCTGCGCCTCCCCTGTAAAATACAGGTCGACCGCCTTCACCGTAATCGTCTGCTGCAGCTTCACTGCTTTGTTCGCAAGCCACTCCGCCGCTTTCGATCTGAGGTTGATCGCGACCCTGACATCATCCCACGTGGTTTCATCCACCGGCGCACAAATGCGTCCATAAGCCGCCACACCGGAAACGGAATAGATCTGGTCTCCATCTTTGATCAAGTCCTCTGTGATCTCACCGTCAGGCAGGTCCGCAATAGTCAGCCGCTGTTCATATGTTTCAGAGTCCGGATCATCATCTTTTGCTCCGAGTGGAAGAACGACCGTATATGTCTCTGTCGCATTGATCGCCTGCTCCAGATCCAGCAGGTTTTCACCAAACACTACATCCTGCACGCCCTGCTCTGTCAGTTCTGACACATAGTCGATGAACGTGCCATTTGATTCGTAGCGTGCATAAACGTAGCCCCCAAGCGAGGAGTCAAACAGTTTGTCACGCAGGACATCCCACGTTTTGGTATAACCTTCTGACGATCTCGAAATATAATTGTTCGGATCTGTCATCGTAACGGTCCCAAGGTGCAGCTGGCGGTCTTGCCCAACTTGAGCGTTGTGCTGGTCGATCAGCCAACTGAGAAAGAACTCGATCACATTCCCGTTTTCCGCTGCGTCAATATAGTCTTCATCGTGCAGAAAGTCTTCCGGAAACCGATACGGACGGATCACACTGTCGTTCAGATAAGCTAGGGCTCCCTCACACGTCATCATCCTGGCGTTATAGAAAGACTTCACATCATCGATCAAGCGCCCTCTGAACAAAGTGTTTGTGCCTTCTGTGATCTCAATCGTTGAAGACAGTTTGCGCAGGCTTCCTGCCCTTGGATGGTCCGGGTACAACAGAAAAGAAGCAGACCCAGCCGTATTTACCTCAAGCGCAAGCTGAGGCGAACCGACTGTCAGTTCTCTGTCACGCGGATCATATATCACGTTTCCATCGCATGTAATCTGAAACATCAGAGTGATCCTTCCTGATACGTGATCGTCATTGTTGCATTTGCTTCAGCCGTTACTTTGATCACCGTTGGGTCCTCAATAAGCATCAGCCCAAGATTCCTGTAGTCCGTATTTGCGGCAATGTTGTAGGTGTTCCCTTTGCAAAAAATCGCTGCAGCACTTGTGCAATTGAAAACAGGGATCGTCGGCATGCCGGCATTGTGCAGGGTCTTCTGCTGTTGTGTGTTTGCTGCCAGTGTCATTGTTACGACCGTCGGATCGTTCTTATACCGATATGGATCCACGATCATCGCGCATGGGATCGTCCCGGAATTGTATCCAGCGTGATCACCAAATTCCGGGGTACCAAACCAGTAATAGTCCGCATTGTTCGGTGTCCACAGCTTGCATTTTCGACCGTGAAAACGATTCATGAGTTCCATGCGCAACTCATCGAGATCCATGTCGTCACAACGTTTAAACAGATTGAACTGGACCTGGCGATCTTCAAAAACCGGGTACCCTGTCAACGCATAAGACATGTCCTTCGTTCCATTCGCTCCCGGGATGTCCACACGGTTGCTTTTCAGTTTCGGTGAGGATATCTTCAAATCACCTTTCAAAAACAATCCCCATTCCGTCAGCGTGTTGTATGTGTCAAACGCAACTCCGTATCTCATACCGCACCTCCTCTGGATGCAAGAAGCTCGCGCTTCCCAAGAGCCGCATCCTGCCGTGCCGTGATCTTGCCTACCAACGCATTTCCGTCAAGGTAAACGCCCATGCTCAGGATATCCTGCCGTAACTGCTCGATCTGATTGAGGATCGCCTCGATAGATGTTCCCGCACCGTCGCCTTCGATTCCAAGCGTTGAATCGATTCCAATGGCTGGATCCACGCCGTTCAGAAGCATGCCGTTGATGTTCCCGAGTGCGTTCTCGACCGGCCTTGTATCGGCAAGGCCTTCAGCAAGGCCAGCGTTGTACATTTCACCGACCCAAGCCATTTCCGTGGAAGGAGAATGAACACCAAGTGCGGACTTTGCTGCATTGATCAGGTTTTTCGCCAGGCTTCTGACCTGCCCGGTCAGCCAGGACCATCCGCTCTTGATACCGTTCCACAGGCCGCGTACAAGGTTGCTTCCGATCGATGCGGCTGAAGAGAATGCGGATGTGATGCCGGACAACATGGAAGAGATACTGCTCATCACACCGCTGACCAGTCCGTTCCAGGCGTTTGTAATTCCCTGGCCAAGTTTGGACACCCATTCCTTACCTGCTTTCGGGAACTCACTGCCTTTCTGGATCATTTTCTGCAGCAGCTGTGAGATGATCTGCAGGACACAATCAATCACCGTCTTCGCCATTCCTGGCAGCGCTGTAACCAGCTTTGCAATCATCTGGATCACTGTACTAAGCAGCTGCGGTGTACACTGAATCAGCGCCTGCATGATTGACATTACAAGCTGAGGCAGGATCGTGATGATCGCCACAATAATGCTCGGCAGATTCTCAACGATTCCGTTAATCAGTTCGATCACCGCATCCAGAAGGATCGGGAGGTTCTGTAAAACACTGTCTGAAATCATCTGTATCAAGTCAGGAAGAGCGGCAATGATCGTATCGATGATCACCGGCAGGTTCTGTGCAATATTCGCAACCAGCGCAATCACGCCCTGAATCAGAACAGGAACCAGCGTCGCGATCGCATCAGATATCATCTGAAGCAGTCCAGGCAGTGCCGCGATGATCGTATCGATCAGCCCCGGCAATGCTGCCGTGATCTGATCCGCAATGGAAATGATCCCTTGGATCAGTACAGGCACCAGCGTTACGATCGCCTGGATAATAATGCTCATCAGGGTCGGCAGCATCCCAATGATCGTTTGAATCATAGTCGGCAGCGATTCCGCCAATGACCCTATCAGCGTCTGTACCGCATCTAAGAGAATCGGGAGATTCTGTTCTACTGCGCTTGCAATTTTCTGTACGATACTCGGGATCTGTGTTGCTAATGCCTGAACGATCGTCGGCAAAGCATTCGCGATTCTTCTAACCAGCATAGATATGCCGTTAATGATTTCCGGAAGACATTGCAGAATATTCTCCACAATTGCAGGCGCAATGGCTATGATCTGCGGAAGCGCATCAAGAATGCCTCCCACAAACGATGTCACAACAGCAAATGCTGTCTGTATGATCTGTGGAAGAGCGCTCGCCACATTGTTAAACATTTGACCGATCGCAATACCAATCGTGTCCGAGCTGTTCCAAAGAGCGTTTCTCATGCTCGTAAGCAAGTTCTGCACGATTTCCATGCCTGTCGTAACCAGCATGCTTGCTGTGTCTGTTCCAAGCCCCTGCAGAACACCTGCTACCATCTGCGGCAGTCCTTTCAGAATGTTGCCGATTGCCGGCAGTGCATTACCCGCAAAACTTACGATCGATGATGTGAGCTGATCAAGAAACGGCTGGATGTCGCTTCCCGTCGTTATTGCCGCCAGAACGTTTGACCACGAAGCTTTAAGCGTTGCCAGCGATCCGCTGATCGTGCTGGCTGCTTCTTCAGCTGTCGTACCCGTAACGCCGATATGCTCCTGAATCACATGGATCGCGCTCATCACATCGGCAAGGTTGTTGATGTCATACTTCACTCCTGAGAGTTTTTCCGCATCGGTAAGCAGCCTCTCCATCTCGCCCCGCGTTCCACCGTAACCGAGTTTCAGGTTGTCCAGCATCGTATAGTTCTGCTTCGCAAAACCCTGATATGCGTTGATGACACTCTCTGAAGGAGTACCGTATTTATTCCAGTTATCCGCCATATCACGGATCGCCATGTCCGTGATATGCGCGGCTTTCTCCGAGTCTTCGTCCAGCCCCTGCATCAGTGCAGCAGCAAACGATGTCGATGTTGCCATATAATCATTTGCTGACATGTTCGCAGTCTTATACGCGTTCTGCGCGTTCTTCACGACAGCATCCGCGTGATCTTTAAACAATGTTTCAACGCCGCCCAAGTTCTGCTCGAAATCAGCACCTTCCATGAAGGCCTTGCTGATCACTTTGCCGATCCCGGCGGCTGCTATGATCTTTACCGCAACAGCAAGAAATTTTTTGCCGAAGCCAGATCCGGATTTCTGACCGGCACTGTCCATTTCGCCTTCAAGGGCTTTTCCAAGTCCTTTGGTCGATGGCATGACCTGCACATAGGCTTTCGCGATCTCGGAACCACCTTCTGCCATTTTCTCACTCTCCTTTCGCGATCCGATTCCATGCTTTCAGGAAGTCCTCTGAAGAGTCAAACACCTGTGTCTTCTTCTCTTCCTTTGGTTCAGTGTTTATGAGTTCAGCAATGGATCTCGGCATATTTCTCTTCTTTTGTGCGTCTTTTGTCTGCATCCAGATCAGGATCCCGAGCCTGTCTGCGATCACAGCAGACAGAAGTGTCTCAAGCGGCACCTTCATTCCAGCCATCTTCCTCTTGATTCTGGAACTATCCGGTAAACCAAAGGAGAGAACCGCTACAGTCTTCACCGGCAGTTCTCTCCAGTTTCTGATCTGGTATGTTTCCCACAGATCACACACCAATTCATCCTCGCCGGTCGTGATCATTCCCACGAGGGCAATTATTTTTTTGTTTGTTCGTTTTCACCCAGCTGACGAATCACTTCGGTCAGTTCTGTTCCGAAAGCTTCAGTCGGCACACGTCCGTCTTTTTCTCTGAGAAGATCGCAGAGCTTTCTGTGCCCATCCTGCCCGAGCAGTTTTTTTGAGACGCGCGGGAAGGCAAGAGGGTTTCCGTCTTCGATGTCTGCCAGCATCTCTATGACCTCAAGATCATCCAGGACAATAGGATCGATGTCTGTCTGAAATCCGTTCGTCAGTTCAATATGCACATTCGCCATCCCGCGTTCCTCCTGCTACTCACGCTCTTTTGATGTAGGTGTGATGTGTCGCGCCGGTCTCGTCAGACTGTGCGTTGATCGTCAGGTCGAATCCGATCGCGTCGCCGTCTGTATAAGTAATGTCACCTACTTCAGCCACGGATCCGCACGGGATCACGATTCTCTGGACCGCGTTGTCACGCAGCACCATGTCAATAACATAGACGTGATCTTCCAGTGCTTCGGGTTTCGCGTGGATCGTGATTCCTGTCGCCAGCGCACCCGTCACATTGTTGTCGCCATATACGAGTTTCAGCGCGTCAATGTTCAGCGATTCGATCAGCGTATACTGGAATGTGTCTTCTCTTCCTGTGACCAGCGTCAGAACAGGATCGCCGCCCCATGCATGGACCACTTCACTTTCAGGGCTGTTGCTGTTGGTGAGTCCGTCCTCAGACACATAGCCGAGATTCTTAAACGCAGCATCCAGTGCCTCGTCGGCAGTTGTCGGAAGAGTCGTCCCAATCGGTGCAACATGGATCGCGCCGCCAACCTTCGGCTTGCCAACTGATACATTGCTTGCAGTCGCCATTGTATTTCCTCCTAATAAACGATTTGATAGACCGCCTGATAGCGGTAGTGTTTTGTTTCTTCATCCGTAAAGTTGTAATCGGTGTTTCGATAAGCCGTGAACACATCTGCTATCTCGTAGATGCTGTCCATTGCCTCCTTGACCATCTCATTGATCTCAGCCGCACGGTACAACGATCTTGCATAAGACTGGATCGCAAAGGTTGCACGCTCGATCTGGTTCTCGACAGAGGATCCTGTCTTCTCGATCCGGATATACTCGTCCGGTTCATCTTCCGGTGTTTCCATGAAAGAAGGAACAGACGTGATCCTGTCATTCAAATAATCCAGGACTGTCTTCTCAATCATGATCAACCACCCAATCCTTTCAGAAGCGTATTGTTCTTCTTGTTGTCACGAACAGCTGCGGCAGTTTTGGCAACAACAGCCACGTTTACACGATTCTTCCCGCTGAACGGATCCACTTCGTATCCGTCGCCACAACGTTTTGCAATCTCTTTGGCCTTTGCTTCACAGATGCCCTGTATCCAGCCGCCTTTCAGCAACTGATTCGACACATTCCGCCTGTTCAGTACGACTTGTACTTTCTTAGCCATATCGTTCCACCTTGACTTTTTTGTTCCATGACAGCGGGATGTTTCCCTCGATACCTTCGGTTGGAAATCCAATCGTATGCCAGGTCTCCCCGAAAAACTGGACTCTCTGGTCTTCCCATTCATGCGTGTCCCCTTTCGGAATGGCCAGCTGATATACGGCTTTCTTCCCGGTAAGGTTCAACTCGTCCATAATCTCTTCGCTGCTGAGCGGAGATACCAATACCCCCGGAACATCAATGAACTGCTCCTCATAAACAGGTCTGTTAAAAGCATCAACCCCTGTCTGTGTTCTTGTGGATAGTTTCACTGTGATCGTCTGGAACATTTATTTGTCCTCATACAACTCAATAAGCTGCATGCGCTGCCGTTTTAATCCGAGCCGCGCAAGTTCATCTCTCTTAATGAATAGTCCCCCACCGGGCACAAGATAAGTACCGGAAACAGAATACCCAAGGGCTGACTGTGACATTTGTGACATCGGTTCGGAGTTCGTGCTGGTCATCAGTGCTCTTCCAATCACGTCTGCCAGAACTCCTTTCAGCACGCTTTCGTACAGATCGCCGGAAGAAAGCATCAGGTCGATGTCCTTCCCGCGGCTCTTTGCTTCCATCCTGACCGTATCTTCCGCATAAGGGATCAACGCTTCACAGCGTGTCCTCTCATCTTCTGTAAGCGGTCGAAAGAGTGCTTCGATATCACTGATTGTCACGTACGACATCTTTCTGTCCTTCTTTCTTTCGAGGTGCCCGTTTGGGCTTTGGCGCAGGAGCCTCCTTCTGCTCATCTGCAAGAGGCTCCCACTGTGCGCCTGTCACCCGAGAGGAAAACTCATAGATCTGGTGATTGATCTTGTTCAGATACTTCATTTGATCAGGCAATGCGCGCGAACGCGGTAGGATCAAGGATCGCCCAGCCAACGTATGCTTCTGCGCGAAGGAATACCTGGTTGTATGCTTTCAGATCCTTGCCGGACTGATCGGGATCGCCGTAAGGAATGACCTCAAGCGGGATCTCTTTTGCAAAGCCCCATTTGAACGCATTCTCAAAGTCGCCGATGATGGCTCTGGTCGGTGCCTGGCCGCCATCCGCAGAAACCGTGCTGTTGACATCGCACGCATTTCCGTTCAGCTGTCCGGGATTGCCGCCAAGAGCAAACTCGGGATACTGCTTCACACCATTAACGGTCAGTTTCGCAAGCGAAGAAGCAAAGACTTTGGAGAACGCGAAGCCGGTGGGATCATAATCACCGATCGCCGCAACAGCGTCTTCAAGATTGCCTTCCAGATCGGTTGCATCATAGGTGATAGTTGTCACGCCGGTTGCAGTCTTGATGGAATTCGTGCCGATAATCGCAGAAGCTGCGCCGGTACGCGGGTTGTAACCATGGAACCCCATGATGTCGATACCGCGGGCGACTTTGCGGGAAAAGCCCTCATTGAATGCACGCAGGATGTCGAGTTTCTTCTCCTCAGAGGCATACATAAACTCGTCGGTCACCCTCGCGCCGTACTCAATTTTGATGGGAGTCATTTTGATCGCTGCGACAGTTACACCGCCGTTGGTTTTCTCTCCGTTCTCTGCAACGATATTGACCTCGCCATCCATAGAGAACGTAAAGATCTTATTGCCTGTGAAAGCAACAGGAGTCCTCTTGGACAGTTTTGCGAGAGTGGATTCGCCGCGGACTTTGTTAAAGAGGTCTGTAACGACTTCCGGATCAAACATATTGTTGGTAGTAAGTTCAGCAGGCATGTTTGTTTCTCCTTTACATGTTTAGATTTTTTAATGTGCGTTTGAGAGCTGCGTCCTTGTCTTCCGGAGGTGTTGGTTCCGGATCTGCCAAAGGCGGAGCAGGCTGTCTTCCACCCATCAGCTTCGCAAGTGCTTCCGCGTCTTTCTTGATTTCTTCCTCTGTCTCACCGGACAGCCTGGTGCGCATCTCATAAGGCAAACCCGCCGCAAGTGCTGCGCTCGCTTTGAGCGATTCGGTCTTGTAGCCTTTGATCTGGCCGTTCAGTTGTGTGATCTGGTCTTCAAATCCTTTTGCTTTTGAGTTCGCTGCTTCAAGTTGTGTCTGCAGTGCTGTGTTTGACGCTTTGATCTGGTCGTAGTCCTGGTATTCTTTTCGGATCGAATCCCTTTCTCTCTCCAACCGTGCGCTGATCATTTGATCAAACTGTTCCTGCGTGGTGATCGGTGTAAACTCTGCCATATTCAGTTCTCCTCCCATTTTTTATGTCGTTGGTATCGACAGTTTTTACTACGCTTTGCTGCTTGATACCATTGTCAGATAAAAGGCAATAAAAAAAGTCGCCCCGTTTAGGAACGACCTTGACAAAGTTTACCAAGCCTATTTGTATAGTGCTCAAGCAATAATGTACTTTGTTTTCAAATCATTCAACATATTGTGTTTTATTACAGCGTCGTTTTGTAATCTTCCAACTACAATCCCTTTATCAATTCCTATTAGTTGTGAAAAATCGATTACGCTTTGCTTGGAATAATTTCCTTTTTTTAGAAACGCCATATACTCAAGTTTCGGAATTAAAGCATTGGCCGCCCATTCATCCGCGTCTTTTTCATCTTCAATGGATGTTCCATCTTCTTGTCCAATATGCCCCATAACAATGTGCCCTATTTCATGGAATAAGCTAAACCAGAAACGATCAGCATCTTTCCCACGGACTGTTACTCCAACAACGATTTTCTTTCCTTCTACAAACGATGCCCCCTGAAGTCCAGACCCTGTGAGATGCGGTAAAAACACAATTGCTATCCCGCAATCCGAAAGCAGCATCTCCAATTCTTCACAAAATGCATCTGGATCCAATAATGTCATTTCACGAATGCGAGGTATGTAATTAATGACTTTACTAATATTAATTGGTTTTGTATCAATTTTTCTTGATACCAATCTCGCTTGCTGAACCCAAGCCATAACTGCTAGGTCTTTTTTTTCTGTTATAACTAGTCTTCTATAAGCAATTTTCGTAATCCTTTTGTCCGCAATCAATGGTAATTCAACCACTTCAAAAAACCGTCTCAAATTGATAGCTTTTTCTTTAGCTGTAGTTGCAGAAGCAACCCATCCATATTTTTCCATTTCAGCATATGGAAATTGCTTTGCTATCCTTTCATCTTCCTCAAGTTTGTTTTCAGCAATTGCAGCATTCACTTTTTCACGATAAATTGCTTCAAGGTTGTTCCAAAAACTCGCTGGTACACCAAGCACTAATTCCAAGCGCAAAGCAACATCAGGCGTTAAATGGACATCACCATTAATAAGCTTGCTAATATGTTTCTCAGATAAGTCCATTCTTACAGCAAACTCTTTTTGAGTCATTCCCCTCTCGGAGAGTTGTTCTTTAATTGTCGCACCAGGAGGTACAGCAATAATTGTTCTGCTCCTAACCATTCCAGCTACCTCTTTTCTTCCTCTGTTTTTATCTTTAGTGATAATCAGTGATTTCCTGAATCTGAGCAACTTGAATCTCTTCTTCTTTCGTTATAAAAACCAATCTATATGGTTGGATCAAATCCACCGCATACTGGCCTTTTCGATTACCTTTGAGTTGATGACATCTGCCAATTCTATAATTCACCATTATTTCTACTGATGGCGCTGCTGCAAGTTCCTCAATTCTCATTTGTATTTTTGTTGCCATCATTTCGCCATATGTTCTTGTAGCGATTTCAGCGTTGCAACAAATACTTTTTATTTTTTTGTTTTTATATGTTATTATCATCAAGTTGTCCTTTATTTACCTGTGAGGTTAATTAATTATATCATTACACGTTGAACAAACCAATACAATTATTGTGTTTTAAGGAATTAACCTTTGCGCGGCTCAATATATTATTTTTTGCCTTCTCGTTTCTGTTGGCGTTGTATCCGCAAGCCAGAACGCCAGCACAGCGGAGTCTAAAAGTGATATGTCAATATCTTCCGAAAGTGATTTGTACCCAAACCCGCCATGTCCGCCAATCGCCCGGTGCTCGCATGTTGATGCAACTCTCGTCAGCCCCGGCTGTCCCATGTGGCAGATCGTCTTCGCAAACACAGAGCTCTCAAAAGATGCATATGCATCGATCACTTCCGCGACTTTCGGCTCTATAGGCGGTTTCAATCCATAATTGTCCATGTCCTTTATGAGAACAGACTGCCCGCTCGCACCATCGACCACTACGCCGCCCACATTGCTCCCGCATCGTTTCAGGTAATCTAGCATCCATCCATTGCCTTCTCGAATACTCCTGGTGTCCAAGCCCTCGACAAAAATCTTGTCATCTTTTGTCTGTGTAGCCAATGACATCGAGACAGATGCGCCGTCCGGGTTGTACTTGATCCCAAAGAATAGCTTCTTTCCTGCAAATTCCGGAAGCTTCTGCAGTTGCAGTTCCTCCCACTCACGCTGACTGATCGCAGACTGAAGATTAAACCGCACCCAAAGTCCCAAGCGCTGGATATTGAAGTCATCGACATCCTTCCCGATCTCGGCCTTGACCTTTCTCTCGTTTAGCACGGTGCCCATTGATGGATTTGTCTCATACCAGGCATCAACATCATATGGATCCACCTTCTCTTCTATGCCCCACTCTGCCCAGCCGCAATCTTCTGTCATCCCCTGCAGTACTTTGTCGCGATAATCCTTAAATACAACACCCGAGCTGACTGGTGTTGGCGGAGTGCCCGTGAAGATTGTCTGCGGGTTCATGCTATCAGAAACGACGTACTTCAGTGCGCTCTCCTGGTCGTCCTGATACTCCTGCGCTTCGTCAATGACCAACAAATCAAAGCCTTCACCAAGTCCGCCTTTGCTGGTTCTTGTGCGGAATTCTATTTTCCCGCCGCCGGTGATCTCGATGTGTTCCTTTCCCGATGCACGATAAGATCCCGCGACAGGAAGCCCTGCGGCCTCAACAGCATCCAGCAATCGGTCCCATGCCAGGTGTGATGTCGATGTGCGGTGCGCCGTGTGGCAGATTCGTTCTCCCTTCCACAAGCCCCACAGTTCACGCATGATGATCACTTCGTTTTTCCCATTGCGGCGCGGGACGGAAAAGCCATACTTCGTATGCACGAACAGTTCTTCATCGTTATATGCGAGCAGATCCGACAGCAACAGCTTCTGCCACTCCATTGCTGTTCTGCCGGATCTCTCATACAGTTCTACCGCCTCATTCACCCAAGTGTGTTCGTAAGGCATAATGACCGATGTGGTCGGTGTTTGTCTGCCATAGCGTTTTTCTTTTTTCATTTCACCCGCAGCAAATGTGTCTTTCTTCTGGCAAACCTTCTTCTACTACTTGCCAAAAGTGCATTATTGCCGCCTCGCGTTCAACAGAATATCGATCATTTGAACATTTTTTTTCAAAAACTACTTCATCGTGGTTAGCGTCATATTTGATCCTTCCATCAAGATTCTTATTTTCTCTTGAGTATGCATACTCATATACATTGTCTGTTACAGTTATCAGTTTAAACCACCAGTTCATTCCAGTATTGCTACTCCTTTCCTCTCGCATTCCTCACAAAAAGCATCCCACCAATTGTATGTCAGATTTGTTTCGTCATGTGCAATTTCATAAGCAACATTTCTTTCTTGCATGATTCTTAGCTCGTTCAATTCGTGTTGTAACATAACTATATCGCTGTCCCAGATTTCTTTTCCGGAAACTAAGCGCTGCCATGCTTCTGCTTGGTAATAATCCTCGTCAAATCTTTGAATCTTTCCATCACGCAAATGTTCTCTTATAAAGATATGTTGCCTTATTTCTTCAATTTCTTCAACTGATAAATAGCCATTTATGTTTTTAGAAATTAATCTAGCATCCGAATATTTGCTGCGATTCCTAACCTCCTCATAATACCTTTTTGTGTGATCATTTCGTCTCTCTTTTTCTTTTTCAAGTTCTTTGCCTGTTAGTTTTCGCCTTCTCCGAGCACCAGTTTCAATTTCTTTGTATCTTTTTTCAAGTAATTCCCGATACTTTCTTTCTCTCTGAGACCGCTTTTCAAATTCTTCTTTCGATAATTCTCTTTCCGTCTCAATTCTCGCCTGTCGCCTTGCTTCTTCCTTAGCGGATAATTCACTAACAGACCCCGTGTCTTGTTGATGATGGACATTCTGCCATATTCCTTTTCCATCCATCGGATTATAAAGGACCAGGCATCTGCAGAAATTGTGCCTCCTATAAACTTCAGAACCGTGCGTCCACAGGTCATCCTCAATGTAGTCATATGTACCAGCTCGTTCCTGACACCATTCACAACATCCACCCACTGAGATCCGTTTAACAATCGGATTCAGGCCCGCATCCGCATGCAGCTCAACGTTCTTCTGGATCGTTCTGTCTACTGCATGCATCAGCGTTGTGACCATAGGGTCCCGAAGCAGATAGCTGACACGATCAATGGATTCGCTGTAAGAGAGTTTTTTCGTGATCCCCTCGATATGGTCCATGTCAACGTCTGCTTCAATGCCTTTGATGTTCAACCCCGCACCTTTGTTGATTGCCGTCTGTATTTCTGCAGCAACATGGTTGACATGCTGTTCTGCATCCCGCATTGTCGGTGTTACTGTGCGCTCGGCTATGTTTTGATAAAGCCGTCCATTCGGAAGGTTCTCTTCTGTCAGATATTTGGACAACGCATCCGCTTCGATCTCTCCGTACCGTTCTGCATACTTGTACATATCCGCAGATGTCACTGTTCCATCTTCGATACTTTGAAGTACTTTCTGCAGAACAGGATCCTTTTCGACTGCCTCCTGGATCTCCTTCGTAATGGCTTCCAGCAGCTCCGGAGCAATATCGACAGTGTTTGCCATATTACTCTTCCTCCGGACGAATGCCTGTCAGATCATACAGATTGTTCCTTCCGAAGTATCCGGGAATCGCCTGCTGCATCTTGATCATTGCGTCACCGATCATAGAGAGCGCAGACAGATCCGGTTCAAATACAGGCTCCCAGATCGGTCTCGTCTCATAGAACACGCTGCGCTGGTACGCATAATCATCTCTCACACATGCCGCCAGGTATCCGGCATTCAAGAAGCCGGTCCCAAACGTTCTCTGCGCTGATGTTGCTGTAAGGCGCAGGTTCTCGTGCGCTGACTTGATCGCTTCAGAGCTCGCCGGGTTCTCTGTCGGGAAGCCCATATCATCCAATGTCAGGTCAACTTCTGCTCCAAAGAGCGACGCCAGCATCCGAAGATGCTCCACATGCGGTCCCATCGTTGCCGCATTGAACTGCCCAAGCGAAGGACTGTCTCCCTGGCTGTCTTTGGTGAAAGCCAGGATAGAAGACATAGACGCTCTCCACTTGTCGAGCTCATCCGCATCATCAGAAAGACCAGTGATCCATTTCTGCGGGAAGGAGTAGAACTCGGCTGTGATTTCTGCTCTTTTCAGTGTACGAAGTGCTGCGTTCACATGCTCCATGCCTGCTCTGCTGATCCTGCTGTGTCCGAATGGTCTCCTGGCATCGGGCTTGAAGATCACCGGGACGAGAAGCGGGAAATCACAGTTGTATTTGTCTGTTCTGACATGCTTCCCATACTCGTAGTAGTACGTCGCACCTGCGTCGAAATAGGCTTCTGTCTCAACGCGGCCATGCTCATCAGTCGTGAGGATCGCATAGCCTTCTGTCAGCAGACCCGTGATCGGATCGATGCAACCAGTCGCCCTTGACGCATCGATGACCTGCAGCCGCGGTGTCTCATCTTCCCCTCTGGAGATGTAAATGAATGAGCACGATGCGATCAGCGCGGAGAGGACTGCCGACCTTGTCAGGATGTCCGGATTGTTCATGTTGAAGATCTCATTGAGGTCGAACGTGTCGTTCCGGAACTCCCTGAACACCAGTCTGTCGGCCAGTTTGTCAACGCCTTTTGCACACCATCCCAGAGAAGAGAACCAGCCTTTCAGTGCAGGCGGCGTGGAGATCTGCAGATCCCGCACTGTGTTCTTCATCTCGTAGTAGTTGTATCGCATGGATACTCTTGTCTGCTTGACGCTCAGCTTATGTCTCAGCTTCTCGATACCCAGTTTTTGTGCCATTTCATGCCTCCAAAAATATTTGTTTTTGTAAGGCGTGCTTTCCGGCGTGTGTTTTTTTGTGCAGATACGGCAGCGATCTAACGTCGGCCGGCGGAGGGGGTCTCCTGCCCCCGTCATTTCACCGCTTCACTCTCATTTGCCGAATTTTGTCCAATCCATCGACAGTGGCAAATTCGTGCCTTTTTCACGGTCTGCCCCTTTACCTTCGCTTTTCTTTATCGGCGAAAGTTTGTCAGACTTGAGGCGGTTGCAAATGAAGTGGGCCAGCTGCAGATTCGAGATATCACTTGGATGTCCACCAAGCTTGATCGGAATGATGTGATCGATCGTCGGACTCATTGGATCCGGGAACTTCAGTGACTTGTCCACCGGCAGTCCACAGATCCCGCAGATATCCTGGCTCATCAGGATCCTGCGTCGGTTCTTGTCAAATGCTGTCCGATTCTGTCCGACGCGATCAGGCCGTATCGACTTCGGCACTCCCTACACCTCGATTCTGTCACTGTCTTCTGCAGCAAAAGTCGCCCCGTTTACCTGCTTGTCCAGGAGCCAGAAGAACCTGGCGCGGTAGTACCGGAAGGTATCTCTGCTGCAAGGGATCCCGCGGACCTCCAGCTGTGTCCACGTCAGACCCTTAAGCACATGCATCAGGATCCAATCTCCCAGCGCATCATCAATGGCTTCTTTCATGAGTTCACTGATCAGTTGCTTTTCTTCCCATCCGGCAGACAAACAGTAAGCCTGAAGACGTTCATACCTGTCCTTAGGCAATCTGTATGCTGCCATTTTCTGGGAATAGTTTCTCACTTGAGGTCGTCCTCTTGCTCCGCGTGATAGCGTTTGAGGAACTCGCCTTCCGCCTCCAGCAGCTTCAGTTTCTCGCGTGCTGCGTG
>Ga0247610_10001711_pt1 | contig 26697 bp, 20 predicted proteins | sample 174DNAGHGhighgp2_FD_193483 | JGI IMG/M metagenome (GOLD analysis project Ga0247610, IMG submission 193483) | Sheep rumen microbial communities from Palmerston North, Manawatu-Wanganui, New Zealand - 1742 DNA GHGhigh gp2 | ecosystem: Host-associated > Mammals > Digestive system > Stomach > Rumen...
TCACCGCTTAAGAAATCATTCTTGGATGGAGTGCAACCAGATTTCACTACAGCAGATGCAATCAAGGCTGGAGGTGAAATAGGACTCTGTGAGAGTGCTGTTAAGAAGAACCTTGCTAAGATGTGCGTAGAGCGAACCCTCCAGAAAACAGGTCATGGCACCTACCGAAAGATACTTTAGTACACCCGATACATTTTACACTTTACACTTCCGAAAGTGTAAAAGTGTAAAGTTCCAAAGTGTAACGGCATAATTCAACAACCCAGAAAGGAACATAATCATGAGCACTTACCGATTTCATCTTCAGAAATATAAGTCAGGCAGAAACAGCAAACTAACCTGTCCACAATGTGGCAGGAAGCAATGCTTTGTCAGATATATCGATGAAGAGGGAAAGATTACCTTTCCCGATTATGTGGGACGATGTGACCATGAGGACTCATGTGGTTACCATTATACGCCAAAGGATTTGTTCCAGGACAAGCCGGATATGAAGCCCAACAATGATGATGGCTGGAGGAGCATCAATTCCATTACACAGATAAGGACAAAGGCCGAGCCTGTTGCTCCGTCTTATATCCCGGTTGCCCTCATGCGAAAGACTCTTTCCCATTACGGCATCAATCCCTTGTACCAATTCCTGTGCAAGACTATCGGGAAGGAGGGCGCCAACAATCAGATTGAACGCTACATGGTCGGTACTGTCAAGAAATGGGGCGGAGCAGCTGTCTATTGGCAAGTAGACAAGGATGGAAATGTCCGGGCAGGAAAGATGATGGGCTACAATCCCAAGGACGGGCATCGTATCAAAGAACCACATCCGCAGGTCAGCTGGGTGCATTCAGAATTGAAACTACCTGATTTCAATCTGAAGCAATGCCTGTTTGGTGAGCATCTGCTTACCAAATCATCTGCCACAATCATGTTGGTGGAGAGCGAGAAGACCTGTCTGATAGCATCCCACTTCATGCCAGATTTTCTCTGGCTGGCAACGGGAGGAAAAAACGGATGTTTCAATGAAGATGCGATGCAAGTGCTTCGTGGCAGGGATGTGATTCTCATGCCAGATCTTGGAGCTATAGAGAAATGGATCGAGAAATCGAAAATCCTTGAACCCATCTGCAAGAGTGTCACAATCTCTGACGTGTTGGATCAGATGGCGACCGACGAACAACGTGAGGCGGGTCTTGACATCTCAGATTTCCTTCTGATGCAGGAGACCAAGCAAATGGTTTTGGCACGAATGATTGAGCGAACTCCCGCCCTTCAGCAGCTCATCGATGACTTTGACCTTGAACTTATCGATGATGATTCATGAGAAAAAAATAGGACCAAAAGGGCGTCCCTTGGTGGGTATTTTACCCTCTTCTGCCTGAGCTTGCTCCCCGTAGGAACTCCTTCAGGAGAGGCAGTCTAAAGTGTTAACGAAAGTTAACTCTTATTAGGCTAAGAGTTTTTATAAACTCCCTTCCCTTTGCTCGTTTTTATAACCCTCTATTCGGTGGAGCAAGCTCCCCCTTGAATGATGGTAGTCCTAATCACCGATAGAACCAAAATCCATCAAAATAGTTGGATTTCTATGATTCTCGCTCTGTCAAAAGTGAGGTGTTCATCGAGGGAAACATCGCTTTATATATCGCACAAGCACATACCAAACCGCCATTTTCTCAGTCAAAAAGTGGTCTTGAAGACAATAAAGTGAAATCGTTGCTAATTTTAAGTGATAATCTGCACCATTTTTTCGTTGAAAATGGTTACCTTTGCGACATAACATTAAAGAATGACGATGGAGAAAGATATCAACCGCATCAAGGTGGTTCTTGCCGAGAAAAAAAGAACCAACAAGTGGCTGGCAGAGCAGTTAGGCTGTGCCCCCACCACCGTGTCAAAATGGTGCACCAACTCTTCACAGCCCCCAATGGAAACGTATATAAAGATTGCAAAGCTATTAAATATTGCAATAGAAGAATTAATAAACAAAGATTATATTAACTCGGTGTTTCCTGATTTAAAAGAAGAGTTAGTCATTTATAAGGATATTCATTGAGGAATACATGGGCAATTTGAATTATAACAAGATCGAAATAAAGTCTAAAAGAGTGCTAGCTGTCGTTGACGAGCTTAAAGACCAGTATATGGAGGCAGATAGGAACTGTCGTCCGTGGATTATTGGTTTCTCGGGTGGCAAGGACTCTACAACACTCTTGATGCTTACCTGGATTTCTATGCTTTCACTCAGGAATGAAGGCAAAGAACTGCGTCGCAATGTATATGTGGTATGCAATGACACCATGGTAGAGAATCCTGTCATCGATGAATATGTCTCTACGGTGCTGATAAAAATCGAGGACGCTGCAAGGGAACAAAAACTCCCTATTCAAGTAGTGAGAACGACTCCACAACTGGAAGACACTTTCTGGAGTTGTGTCATTGGCAAGGGCTATCCTGTGCCTAACAATTCCTTCCGCTTCTGCACAGATAAGATGAAAATCAAACCTACCTCGAAGTTTATCACAGATCAGGTAGTGGCAGATGGCGAGGCCATTGTGCTTGTTGGTACGCGTCTGACGGAGAGCCAGCAGCGTGAACGCTCCATTAAAAAACATGAAATTAAGGGACATCGCCTGTCGAAGCATCCACTGAACCCTAACACATTCACCTATGCACCTATCAAGGAACTGATGCTTGAAGAAGTGTGGTGGGTCATAAACTCCATCCCTTCACCCTGGGGCTTTGACAATGAGATTTTGTTCCAGATATACCAGAATGCCTCTGCAGATGATTACGAGTGCCCTACCGTTGTGACTGATGATAGTCATCGCTCTTGTGGTCAAAGCCGTTTTGGCTGCTGGATTTGCACTGTTGCAAAAGAGGACAAATCGATGACTTCTCTTATTAGAAATGGCTTTACGTGGATGAGGCCGCTCTTGGAGTATCATGATCGTCTAGTAGAAAACCGTAACAAGTCGGAATTGCGTATGTCTACTCGTCGTAATGGCCAGCCTGCAGTTGATGAGACAGGACATAACCAAGGTAACTATACTTTCGAGTATCGAGTGCAGATGTTGCGCGAATTGCTCGAAATGCAGAAGGAGGTACAAAAAGGACACTCCAGCGTAAGACTGATAACAAGTCAGGAACTGATTGCTATTCAAGTAATCTGGTTTCGTGATGGTTTCTTTAAGCCAACGGTAAACGATATCTATAATGAGATATATGGCTACAACATCCCAAATTTGGAGATTGGTTTGCAGGAACGTTTGATTCTGGAGAAATCATGTACTGATTCTAAGCATTTTCAGTTGATTCAGGAACTGCTTGCCCTACAAAAGAGCAAGGTGTTGATGATGCGTAAGTTTGGGCTCCAGAACGACATTGACGAGCAGTTGGATAGATTCGTAAAGAAAGGAGGTCAGCATGCTGATTGAAAGCATTACACTCAACAACTATCGCCTCTATGAAGGTGAAAATGTTATCCAATTCCGCTTTGACGAATCTAAGAATGTTCACTTGATTTGTGGCGAAAACGGCTTCGGTAAAACCACGCTGCTTCATTCATTGCTGTGGTGTTTGTTTGGTAGATTCGTTGGTGACATGCCTGTTTTTGGCCAAGAAATGAACAGCAGCTATGCTGCAATGCAGAAGGAAATTCTCAATCAGAATGCAGCCAAGCGTTTCAAAGAAAAAGCAACTCCGGAAATTACATCGCTTATTAAGAAGAATGGTTACACTAGCGGCTATGAGGATATTAAGAAAGACAGCACCTATAGTGTAGCGATCTGCTTTGCAGAAGTTGCTATTCCATCTATTCCTTGTCAGAAGATTGTTGTCACCAGGAGTTACGATGCCTTATTTCAAAAAGAAGATATAGAAATCTTGATAGATGGCGTTAAGAATGAACTGACAGATGAGATTGGACCAGAAGTTTTCATCAACGATTTCATTCTAAACAAAGATATTGCCAAACTTTTCTTCTTTGACTCAGAAGAACTCGTGTCACTGGCAGATACTGGCACTATTGCTGAACGTCGTAAACTAAGCAAGGCCTACGAAGAAGTGCTGGGTATTAGGAAATATGAAGATTTAAGGAGCAATCTTGAAGGTCTGCGTCTGCGCTATCGTAAGAAGTCGAAGGATATTGGACTGAAAGACGAATTGGAAAAACTGGAAGCGGAACGTGAGGGTGTGTCTAATGAGCTGACTCAGCTTTCTGATTCACTCACGGAACTAGATGCTACTCTGATAAACCTTAGAGAGCAAGATAGTCAGTTGCAATTACAGCTTTCTCGCGAAGGGAACTCAGTTAAAACTGAAGAACTTCAGCGAATAAAAGCTGACATTGAGAAATGCAAGAAGGACGATACAGAAATGAAATCTGCCTTGAAACAGTTCATCGATTATGCACCATTTGCTATCTCTGGCAGGCTGTTTGCTCGTGCCTACGAGTTAGCAAAAGCAGACCATGAAGCAATTGCCAACAATAATATGGCTACTGCCCAGAACAGCGTTTTGGATGCTTTGAGTAAAGAAATGAAAGGTCTTCTTGATATGATGCCCATGAACAATGAATCCAAGAAAGAGGCCCACACCCAGCTCGAAGCTATCATTGAAAAATACAGAGGCCATGCTTGTAACAGAGATATTCAAGTGACCCTTACAGGTGATGAGTTTGCTGAGGTAGAAGCCGTTTACAACAGCCTGACAACGACCTATCGTATTGAGTTTGAAACCCTGGCAGAAACTTATCGCAAGAATAAGATTATGTTGGAACGCAATGTCAAAAGGCTGTCAAACATACAGAGCAAGGAAAGCGATGAAGTAATTAAGACACTGCGTGGCAGCAAGAATAAAATAGAAGCGGAAATCAAGGACAACGAGGAAAAACAACGTCAGGGGCACATCAGAACTGGCGAACTGCAATTGACGATAGAAACGTACAATAAAAAGATAAAAGATTTGGGTCGCAAAATTAGTGTTGACGATGCCGACGAAGCCAAGGACAAGCTGGCAAGCGAACTCATCAATGAACTTGACAACTTCCTGCTTTCGTTAAAGAAAAGCAAGAAATCATCACTTGAACTTCGCATTAAGAATACGCTGAACACGCTGATGCACAAAGAAGACTTCATTAGTCATGTGGAAGTCGAACTGGACTCTGACACAATGGATATCAGTTTGTTCTCAAGTGACGGCAACGTCATTAACAAGAACTTTCTATCTAAGGGCGAGAAACAGCTTTATGCTACCTCTATCCTGAAGGCACTTGTCGATGAGAGCGGAATCCAGTTCCCGGTATTCATTGATAGTCCTTTGCAGAAGTTTGACAAGAGTCACTCTTCTAAAATTATAAGCGAATTCTATCCCACTATTTCGAAGCAGGTTATTCTTTTCCCATTGTTGCACAAGGAACTGACAGAAGCTGAATACAAGACCCTGCAACCATTTGTGGAGAGTGTTACACTGATTGTTAACGATACGTCAAAGTCATACTTCGAACCTGCTAACGTGAACAATTTAATGAAAAAGAATTAAGGCAATGATAGGACAGATAAAGACAAGCACAGAAAATAAGGAACGTGTGACAAGACTGACAAGGAAGTTTGGACTTGGTGCAGAGAATATTATTGCACGTATTGCCATCGCCTACTCATTGAAGCAAGGTGAGCATTTTGCCCCCACAAAAGTCAAAGACTCTGGCGGCAAAGAGTATAGCAGGAACGTATTGTTTGGTAATCTGTTTCCGCTCTATCTATCTATGATTTGCGAACACTACCAGATAAAGAGCACAGACAAAGATTTGCCACGATACTTCAAGTTGCATCTTGACGATGGCTTGGAACTGATAGATAAAGACGTAAAAGACAACCCCAATTTGGTGGGCTTCGATTATTTGTTTGACAAGATACATGAAGGATTGAGCGAGATATGATTGATATCACCCTGAGAATGGATTACGCTGATGTGTTCGACTTTGACAAGTTCCACGAAGTGTTTAGGCAGCAGCTAGCTGTTGCCAAGGGTGATGAGTGTATAACACTCGCGTCATTTATAGAAGACCATCATGAAATCTGGCATGATTATAGCCTAAATAAAATTTCCAAAATCGCAGAAGTTTTGGCCATTGAGGTTGCAGATTTGTATGGACTCTTTCCTGATCCTAATGACAGAATCACACTACCAAAGTATGTAAAGCAGCAGCCCAAGAAAGATATAGAGCCGACTATTCGAGAATTGGCCAAGGTGTATTTAGAGAGTAAACGCAAACCTCAAAAACTACACATGATCCTTGACTATGTCAATAGCCACCGCAAGTCTTCGACAACGCGACGGAATTTGCAGTCATCGCTTATTCAGGATAAGAATGTCTTTGTCCATTTTTATGATGAAGATACATGGGGATTACTTAGTAAGCCATATAAAAACCATTCTTCTCTAGATGATGACATGGTCGTTGACCGTGTTACGATAGACGATAGAACTTGGTGTGCGTGCGAAGAAACAGTTATTAGAACAGACATAGCATCTCAGAATTTTGAGTTACGCTATTCATCTAAACGCGAACATAAGCCAACCGAATTCTTTACAAAGGCATTAATCAATAGCTCACATTTGGATATAGGTCTAGGTTATTTCAGTAGCGCGTGCTTCAATGTGCTTGCATGTGGCTTTGCCCATTTTGTCAAGAATGGTGGTAATATGCGCATGTATATCAATCCAAGTGTTACTGAGGATGATTACAAGCTGTTGAAGAATAGTGATTATCAAGGGTTTGAACAGTATCTGATCCAGTCGTATGATAGATTGTTGAGAATATTCTCTCGACGTGACGAGCTGTTTTTCCGCTGTCTGTCATACCTGATAAGCCAGCATAGGATAGAAATAAAAATCGTCATGTTGAAGGAGGATGGTATTGCTCATGAAAAGTTTGGAATTTTTGCTGATTCAGAAGGAAATGAGGTGGCTTTCAATGGATCAATGAACCTAACAGCATCTGGACTCACAAAGAATATTGAAGCTATTGATACCATCTGTTCTTGGCGTAGTGATGACGATTGTGAACGCATAAAAGGTTATCACGACGATTTCGAAAGCATATGGGAGAACAAGAATCCAGACATCATGGTATTCCCTGCTGAAGAGTTCTGCAATAGAATACTCGTAACCTATCCAACGTCTGATATAGACGATTTAGTAAAATTGGAAAATGTGGTGATGAAGGAGTTGGAGCAGGAGAATTACCTTGCGTCTGTAGACGAGCCTCACTTTCCATCTAAGTTCAAGGATGGTCCACGTCCATATCAGATAGATGCATATCACGCATGGAAAGGTCGTGGCAAACGTGGTGTGTTTGCAATGGCTACTGGCACAGGTAAAACCATCACTTCTCTCAATTGTGCTCTTGAAGAATACTGCGATGACAATTTCTATAGATTGCTCATTTTGGTACCTTCACTTGCCCTTGTAGAACAATGGGGCGACGAGGTGCGTAATTTCAACTTTAGGAATGTAGTTAAAGTGTCATCAGAGAATGCTCAGTGGAAAGTAGAACTGGCGAAGATGATCATGAAAATAGGGCTGGGCAGAAATGTAAACTATGTCATCATTTCAACCTACCAATCATTTGTAATGAAGGATTTCCAAGTAATACTTCCCAAACTTTCAAAAGGTACTATCCTTATTGCTGACGAGGCCCATAATATTGGTTCGGCATCAGTAAGGAATGCTTTCCATGCATTGACAATAGAAAGGCGCATAGCATTGTCTGCTACGCCAAATCGTATCTATGACGAAGAGGGAACAAAAGAGATTGAAAGTTTCTTCAATGATACTCACCCCTATACCTATAGCTTCTCTATGAGCAGAGCTATCAAGGAAGAGTGTCTGATGCCTTATTACTACTTCCCATATCTTGTCAAACTTGAAGAAGACGAGATGGTTGAGTATGCAAAAATAACCAGACAACTAGTTCAGATGTATAACAACAATAAGGGAGGCTTCTTTGATTCTGAGAAGGCAAGAAAGTTATTGTTGATCAGAAAGAATCTGTTGCATAAGGCACGAAACAAAATGGCGGTATTCCATCAGATATTGCAGACTATTGGCGAAGACAAACTCAAGTATTGTTTCGTATATTCAGCAGCAGGTAAACGTACAAGGCTGGATGAAGCAGATGATGACCGACTTGATGAATATATTCTGAAAGAAATGCAGGCTGTATTAAAACAGACATTTCCCAATGTTACCTGCAACTCATATACAGGTGAAGACACAAAGGAAATGCGACGCCAGAAACTCGCCGCATTTGCTGAGGGTCGTCTTAATGTGCTATTTGCAAAGAATTGTCTTGACGAGGGTGTAGATGTGCCTCGCGCAGAATATGGCATCTTTACATCAAGTACTGGCAACCCTCGCCAGTTCATTCAACGACGTGGTAGATTGTTGCGCCGCCATGAAGACAAGACGTTTGCATACATCTATGATATGGTGGTAGTGCCTAATTTCCATTCGTCCCATTATGACCGTCGGTTCTGGACGATAGAAAAGAATTTGGTGAAAAACGAGATGCGAAGAGTGGCAAACTTCGGCTACCTTGCCAGCAATTACTATACCGGAGCATTGAGCATGCTTGGTGAAGTCGTCCGTTTCTATGAAATCAATTTGGACGAAATGGTGTTGAACGAAGAAAATAAAAATTCATAATGATGGAACCACAAAGAATATTTGAAGAGCTGATGAAGGCTGATGACCTTTTGACGCATTTTAGCATTAGCAAGGAAGATGTTGCAAATGCCAGCTACATGGAGGTCTCTAACATTCCTATGATAGAAGTCATTAAGGATGTCATCAATGGAGTTGCTAATAATAAAGCGACAAATACTGTATTCCAAGGAATTTTAAAGAAAGTGTCAGACTAAAGCAGTAAAGATTATGGGAACACTTATCAAGTCTATCAGCTTTCAGAACTTCTATAACTACTATGGAAGTTATGAGGACAATACCTATACCTTTAAGGAAGGCATAAACATTATCAATGCCGATAATAATATGGGCAAGTCAAAGTTTTATAATGGATTCTTGTGGATTTTACGAGATGAAGTATATGACTCTGATGAAAAGAAGTATTACCCTGTATCAGCATCGTATTTTAAGATGATGTCTGCTAAGGCACGTTATGAATCAGTGGAGTTGGAAATGGGTGTACGTGTCATCTATGAGAATGATGGCATAACATACAATGTCTGCAAAAGTGTTATTTGCACGAAACAGGAAGATGATTGGGCTTATCAGGCAAGAACAGATGTCATGAAAACAGAGGGTAACAGTGATTTACCCATATTGGATAAAGACGAAAAGTTAGCAGCTATCCGTTGTCTTATTCCTGCGGAAATGGAGAAATACTCTTTGCTACAAGGAGAGTCGATGGAACGTCTTGTTGACTTATCAACGCTTGACGGACTAGAAAAAACCATCAACGTTTTGGCAGATATCAACAATCTCATCAGAATGTGTGGGCTTGCTACAGAACTCGTAAAACAAGCAAAGAAAAGCTACCAAGATGAAGAAAAGCGCAACAAAGAGGCTGATGAGGATATAATCCGTTTACGTCAAGAACGTGATAATTACGAAAAATGGATAGAAGATGCCAAAGAAAAGATTGAATTGGCTCGAAAGGAATCCGTTGAAGCAAAAGAGAAGGAGCAACAATATGAGTCTGATTTCTTCTCCAGCAAAAAGCGTATTCAGCTGAGAAAAGAATACGATGAAGAGCGTCGAAAGCTGAAAGATCTGGAAGACAAGCATGAGCAACAGGAACTGTCTATTACCAGTAGGTTGTTTGATGAAAATTGTCCTTGGCTACTCTATGGCTTGGAAGGTGAGACAAGCGATTTTGATGACTACCGCATAGCTTTAACAAAACAGATTGCCAAAAAAGAGATACAAGACAATCCTGATATCATGCTGCCAGAAGGTTCTCCTGACGCACCGTCATTAAAGCGTATGCTTGAACACCAGTGGTGTGAGGTATGTAATCGTGAAGCGCCACGTGGTTCTGAGCCTTGGTTACATATAAAGAAGGTCATGGAGCGTCCAAAGGAACCAATGCGTGTTTCAGATTCCTTTATGCAATTTTATGGAGATATTCAAAAATCTACAGGTCGTTATGAGACAACCATTCCTAAGATAGCTGATGACTACACTCAGTATATGGCTGACATTTTTAATCTTGAAGAACAGATTGAACAGCAAGTCAAGGTGGTTGAAACCAAAGAAAATGAGCTGACTCTGGTAGGGTCAGAAAGCAGCACTGACGACGATGACCGCCGCGTTCTTGCTGGTTACAATCAGGCAAAAAAAACACAGGAAGAGAAGGAAGAAGAAATTCACCGATATACGAGCAAAATAGATCTTTGGCAGAAAGGGCTTGATAAAGCAAAGAAGGAGCTTGACAAGCGCCAAGGAAGCGCTCCCATAAGAAAGGCTAAACAACTATATGAAGATATGAAAGTCGTTGAATCAATCTTCTATAAGACGAAGGTGCGAATTTTTGAGGATATTGTATCGAAGCTACAAGTTTCTGCTAACGAAATGTATGGTGCTTTGACAAAAGGGAACCAAACATTTGGTGGAACTCTTAATTTTGTGCATCAGGAGAATGGTACAGTGAAAGTTTCGGTAACCAATTCATGTGGAGATGAATTGTTTGGCAATGGTACGGGCTTTCAACGAATGAAGCAACTGGCTATTGTCATGTCAATCATATCATCGAAAGTAGGTAATAAGAGCTTTGAATATCCATTTATTTCAGATGCTCCTTTTTCCGAATTTAGTCCGAATTTTATTCGCAATTTTTTTGATGTTGCTCCCAATGTGTTCCGTCAGTGCATTATCATGATAAAAGATTTATGCGAACCTAACAATCCTGAACTGCTCATAACTAAACATGGAGAAGATATCGCAGAAAAAATGAGAACTGGCGAAATAAAGGGAACTTTCTATGTGAACTATCCCGAAGAGAAGGCTGATGCCTCAAATCTCGTGACAAAGAAAAAGTGTTATTCAGAATAAAGCGTTTAAGTTATGAATAGTGCAGTTTTAAAATCTAAAATTAGCGATTTGCGTCCCAATTATAGTGACAAATATCGTTCGATGATAGAGGCAATATCCAACAAGCAAGAAAGAATTGGTAAAGGCAATATTGCTCAATTTGGTCCTTACTTCCAGACATTTATGTATGCTTGTGTAATCGGTTTGCGCTTAGGTAATCCTAAGTATTTTGAGCCACAAGAGAAGACCTGGGAATTTGCTCCTTTATTTAGATGGAAGCCAGAACCTATTAAAGATTACATCATAATGATGCTACTTAATCGTTCAGCAGACTATGGTTACAACTGGATTGATTTAGAGAATGCTGATGATGAAACCATCGCCAAGTTTCTGAGGGCTTTTGTCCGCGAGATGGAGGGTTATGCCAATCGTGGATTTGAATACATAGCTGAAAAATGGGAAAGGGAGCGTGTTATGTTTTCGTCCCCAACGGTGTTTGTTGATATTTTAAAAGAACTTTTATAAAAGAATGAGTTATGAACAACAATATTATAGAAGGCCATCCAACAAAAAGTTTTTTTATAGAGATGATTACAAGAGACATCTCTATAGAGGATGCCATAATGGATCTTATTGACAACTCAATAGATGGAGCTATTCGTATCAACAAAGATAATTATGATGGATTTAAGATAGATATTACAATTAGTGGAGATGAGTTTTCTATAACAGATAATTGTGGCGGTTTTCCCTTAGATTCGGCAAAAAACTATGCATTTCGTTTTGGGCGTCCAGATAAAGCTCCACTCATTCATAATTCTGTTGGACGATTTGGGATAGGCATGAAAAGAGCTCTATTCAAAATCGGAAAAGAGTTTTATGTCGAGTCTCAAACCGATGAAAACCACTTCTGTGTTAATGTCAATGTTAATGAATGGAGTAAAAAAAGTAAAAAGATACTGACAGAGGATAATACACTTGTTGATATTGACGACTGGGATTTTAATTATGAAATATTACAGACACCCAATGACTTCAATGGGACAATAATTCGTGTGCCAGTTCTTAACGAAGATGTAAGAATTTTATTTGAGGACTCTAGTTTTGTTAGTAATTTATATCATAACATACAGCAGAATCTAAACTTTAGTATATCAAAAGGAATAGTTATCACTATCAATAATAAGACATTGGAAGGTAGTCCTATCGAAATGTTGAAATCAGATGCATATAGACCATACATTAAAAGTGGTTCTATAGGCAGTGTAAATTATATGATAATAGCAGGATTGGGAGAAATTGGCATTCCGACTCAGTCTGGTTGGTACATCTTTTGCAATGACAGATTAGTTGTTGCAGCAGACCATTCTCATTTGACTGGTTGGGGGATAAATGGAATAAAGAAATGGCATATTTCAAATGTTATGTTTAGAGGTATCGTCTATTTAGATAGCGCAGAGCCCAAGGATTTACCCCTAACAACAACAAAGAAGGGTATCGATGCCACATCACATGTGTATCAAGCAATTCTTCCACTAATGAGAACTGCCATGATTCCTATTTTACGATATTTGAATGATGTCTCTAAAATGGGAAATGAAGCTAATGCTTATAGAGAAATGTTATGTGAAACATCTGGAAGAATAAATGCCGTCACGTTGAAAGCATCAAACATCTCGAAAAAAGAAGATTCGACCTTTGTTGCTCCAGAATTGGATTTAGAATCAATTTCTAGAAAAAAAGAGACTGTTCGTATTGCTTATGATGTTAACAAGAAATTGGCGGACAGCATTATGGAAAAATCTCAAGCGAGTAGTTATAAAGAAATTGGCTTAACTTCATTTGAGTATTATGTAAAAATGGAGAACTTTCAAAATGAATAGTGCGAATAAAATTGACTACGAAACAAGACCTTGCAAATATGCAGAAAGGCGCATGCTGCTCGCATCTTTGTCAAGAATTATTGGCGCAGAGAACAAGACCTATCAATATATAGGTTTTGGAGGATTGTCTTTTGTTGATTTTAAACTTTTCCATAGAGAACTTCAAATAAAAAAAATGACGAGTATCGAAGGAGGAGATTATTCCTTTTCGAAGCTCAAATTTAATAAACCATTTTCATGCATTGAAATTCTTCAAGGCAGGTCGTGTGATGTTTTGAATGACATTGATTATACAATCCCGTGTATAATTTGGTTGGATTATGATGATACTTTGTCTCTAGAAATGTTCCAAGATTTAGAAATACTTTTAATGAACATACCTTTAGGGAGCATTTACATTATGTCTTGTAATCGCCAGTTACAAGTATCAAAAGGTGTGCCTTATAATCTTAAACAGTTAGAAGAACAATTTCCTGGACTAGTTCCAGAAAACTTGTCAGTGAATTGCTGCACTGATGCAAAAGCATCAGAAACAATTTGTGCAATGTTGAAGAATCATTGTGATAGAATTATAAATAACAGGAATCGGTCAAGTCAACCTAAGGCTTCATTTCAACAACTATATAATATTCAATATGATGAAATCCGCGGAGCAAGAATGTACACTTTCGGAGGCATTATAGAAGAATCAAGTTTCTGTTTAAAAAAACTGAATATACAAGATTTAGATTTTATTGCGACCTCTTTTCCTTACAATATTGATGTACCAATCTTAACTGATAGAGAAGTATCTCATTTAAATCACATTCTTAATAATAAAAGTGCTGAAAATGAACTAGTATCATCTGGCATTCTAGAACAAGAAGTAATTAATTTGTATAAAAGATATTACAAATTCCTTCCATCATTCCATGATGTTAGGGTGTAAACAATTATTTGAGAGAATGATTTTTGTATCTGAGATAATAGTAACATTTGTTTTCAATCAATGAAATTAAAAAAATATGGGCAAAAGAATTATAATATTAAAAGCATGCGGAAGTTCCGATGAGCCACATGAGTGCAACGGGATATGTGAGCAGGCGCAATTATACGGAATTGAGTCTGTCTGCAAGTGCGTTAAGGCCAATGAGGACTTAGAAAGCATTCTCTATTCTCAAGGGCTTTTCGACTATATTTATTTGAGTGCTCATGGTAATTCCAAAGGTTTTGCAAGCGAAGACGAGAAAGTTAACATGAGTTGGCAGAAGCTGGCCATGCTGTTATGTCAAAGTAAGTGCATGAACGAAGATAGCATCCTGATGTTGTCATGTTGCAGAGGTGGGCTTATGGAGGTAGCATATGATATTTTCCTGACCTGCCAGCAGATTTGCTATGTGCTTGGACCGAGACAAAGCTTGACCTCGGCTGATATGCATATTTGCTTTGGTATTTTCTTATATAATATGGAAATACGCGGCGTTGATCCTGTCGTGGCTTGTGAAAAGATAAAATTGGCAACAGACCAGCGTTTTTCCTGTTATGATAGGGAGGAAGAAAGTATTAGTCTAAGAAATTATGACTTTATGCGTATAGGATACTGAATATTATTCGTGCAAACTTGAACAAAGCGCATAACGATATGGATATAGTAACAAAAAAAGCCTTTATTTCTTATGCTTGGGATAGTGAAGAACATAAGAATTGGGTATTGAAACTCGCGACAGATCTCCGCAGTCATGGAGTTGACATAATACTTGACCAATGGGATGCTAGGTTAGGTAATGACCTTCTTTTTTTCATGGAACAAGGCCTTACATCGTCTCATCTTGTTCTTTGTATTTGTAGTGACAAGTATGTGGAGAAAGCAAATGCTGGAATCGGAGGTGCTGGCTATGAGAAACGAATCATGGCATCAGAAATGATGAACAATAGCGATAAACGCTATATAATTCCTATCATTAAAGGAAACAGCCGAACAGAAAAAGTTCCAACTTTTTTATCGGGGTTGAGATATGTTGATTTTGATAATAGGAATTATTTCGATTGCTATCAGGAACTACTAGAACGCATCTATGATGAAGATATTCGGAAGAAACCCCCATTGGGAAAGAATCCTTTTGTTTCAACTGAGATATCAGACCAAATAACAACAAAACTGAATATCGAGAAGATAAACTTTCATACACCTTTTTTAGAGGGGAAAGTGGCTTTTGACTATAAAAAGAATAGCGGATTGTACCAAATAGGTGAAGGCGATTATATCTTCAATACAAATTGGAGTGAATGTGGACATAATGCTATTTATTGTTATAGAGACCATATGCATAGATTAGGCTATAACCCTACATATAAGGAATTCCCATCGACAAAAGATTTTATCAACTTTGATTTTAGTTCCCGTGTAAAGTCTGTAAAAGTTGGAGAGATTGTCTTGTTGGAAAACCATAAGCATAAGTTTGCTGCACTCAAGATTCTAAGAGTTGTCAGGAGAACCGAGGATATTAATCATTTATTGGAGTTTGAATATAAGATATACAAAGATATCGAAGGCTAGTGATAAATGATAGAGGACAATAATATATGTAGAATCATTGCTGAATTATCAAAAGTAGTACCTAATGATTATTTGGCTCATGGGTTTGTCTTAGTATATCCCAACAGCCAATACCATTTACAATGGTACACAAGTTTGGTCGCCTCAGCAGTGAATTATAGTAATCCTTTGCTTGATTTCCGGACTGAAAATGACAAGGCAGGAGATGCATTAGGGATTATGTGTAGAGAGCTGGTGAAAATAGGCAGTACCACCTTATATGATTTCATTCTGTTTCTTGTTGAGAGTTATTGCAGAAATATAAAGGGAAAAGTTCATGTGAAGGAATTGAGAGATTCTTTGCGCTCAATTGGTATTTCGGATTTTTCTGCTTTGAATCAATATGCAAAAGATGAGTCTCTTGTTATCTTTATTTCTGATGTAAGTGATTGGCATGGAATAAATGAAGCCATTAACCAAATAAATAAGGATTGTTCGTTGGCAAACACTGAAATAGAGTATCAGAACATTGGAAATTCTTGTCGTAATTTGGTGATAAGTGTTGCCCAAATAGTATTTAATCCAGATATTCATGGAAATACAAACAAAGATGGAAAGGCATTAAGCAAAACAGATGCCATTGGGATGCTTTCTAACTATTTCACAAATAAATTTTCTGGATCTAATTATGAATTATATAGAAAATATGCAAAAGCAGCTAATGATTTGGCAAATATGCTAACTCATAAAAGAAATGCGACAAAAAAGGACATGTTAATTACAGTATCCGCCACATTGTCGTTGGTTAATTTAATTGGAGTCATAGAAGGAAAATTCAAATAAGGGAAATTTGATTAACAGAATGAACGATATGGCAAGAGAAGAAGGAACATACATCTTAATGGTTGATTACAGATTTTTCGATGAAATAGGTACGCATCACATTCCTATTCAATATAGTAATGGGGAAGCTTATCTTTTGATGATTGGCAATGCTAATGATTGTTGGGTTCCTGCTGGTGATCCAATAAATAACTTTGCTGAGATGGCGGAGAAGCAAATATTCGATGCGGTTAAAAAGGCACACTTATATTATTCCGCTTTTAATGAAAGCGAAAATTATCGTTTGAAATATTTGAAATTGGATTATGGCCAACAATTCAATTCCATCTACAGACCAATATTCACATATGATTTCGCAGCAACACAAAACGAGGCTTCTTTCATCGAGTACTACAAAGATTTGCCTATTAATTGCTTCCAAGACTATTCTAATCAACTGCGGCAGTTAGAAATAATCCTTGATGATATGGCAGAAGTGTTCAAAGTTGTTGCGCCCCATCATAATCAATTTAGTGTTTACGGGCACGCCATCCGGAACATCATTATTTTAGCTTGCACAGAATTGGATGCAAGGATGCAAAGTATATTAGCAAATAATGGAGTCGCCCCCAATGGGAACTACTTTGTGATGAAGGATTATTTCAAATTGAAAGAAGCATTAAAGTTAGATGAGTATAATTTGTCATTTTATAGATATGGCGATTTGGGAACTTTTTCGCCTTTCTCGACATGGGAAAACGACGAACAGTTATATTGGTATCAAGCATACAATCATATAAAACACAATCGTGAGAAACATTTTGCTGAAGCAAAATTATTTAATGCTATAAATGCAATTATGGCTTATGCGATTATTCTAATTGCCCAGTATGGTTATAGAAATAGTCTATGGCAGGAGACGGTTGGGAAAATCATTCATATAGAAAAAGAGCCAAAGTGGGATTTGGAGGATTTCTATATAAAGAGTCCAGGAGGTCAGAGCACAGTTTCCTATCCATTTCAATAACAAGAGTGTTAGCTTTGATAATTTCAATATTTGTCTCAAATAATTAGTATATTTTAAGATTGTGACAATGAATATTTTGGAGATTATCGACATTTTATGCTTCCATCCAGAAGATGTGGTTGTCGAGTTTATGATATTTGAAAAAAGCTTTGTCTTTAAGGGTTTCATCAATTAATTTCTAATCATATACAGATGACCATACAAGAAATACAGACTCGCAAGTTGAATCAGACATCTATCAAGAAGCGCATTTGAAAAGAGAATGATGTGAATAATCTTTTTCAAATTTTTATTAATTATCTCCCTAAAGGAAACTCAAGAAAAACCTTCTTCATTTAATATGACAGATTATATAATTCCACAAATAATAAAATATCAGAACATTGACGACCTGTTAGAAAATAACAATCAGACTCGTTCATTATTTGATTCTGGAGAAAACTTGTCATTAGACAAATTACTTCAGGAAAACTTCGTCTGTATTGTAGGCGAACCCGGTATTGGTAAGAGCAGACTTGTTGAAGAGATAAAAAACCATTATTTAAAAAAAAAATTATACCATAGCACTGCTTCTCATTTTGAACCCAAATCCGTTCCAGAAGGTTCTGAGTACTGCATTATAGATGCTTTAGATGAAGTTGAAGGAAATTTATTCTTCAGTAGGCTGCAAACGATCAAGGAATATAAAGCGGTGCATCCAGAGACCAAGGTCTTGTTTACTTGTAGAACACACTATGTAGCTTCTTATGCAAAATATTTTGCTTCCTGCACCGGTTTAATCTACGTAGAATTATGTAGATTAAAAGATGAGGATGTGATGGAAGTTGTTAATAGGTGCTCTGAAACAACAAAGGCCAATGTTACCAAGAGTGCAAAATTAAAGGATATCCTGGCAATTCCTAGATATTTGACATTTCTTATAGAATATGAAGAGCAAAAAGGTGATATCTCACATATCGGTGATCTTTTTGAGTTCATTGTTGGTGAATCTGTACAAAATGCCGTAAATGCTCGTCACAAAGAAAATGATAATGAAAGCATTAAAATTCTTATACAAAGAGTTTTAGAAAAAGTTGCATTCATTATGGAGATAAGTCGTAAAGACCAAATCTCAAAAGATGAACTATATACAATCCTTGATGAGGTGAAGGGCAATATGACTCAGATGCTTGTAACCAATTTTGACCTGCTTTTCTTTGAGAGCCGTATTCTGAAAGATACAAATGGAACGCTACAGTTTGAAAACACAGAATTACAGGAATACCTCGCTGCTAAAGAGCTATGCAGGCAAGATAACGTTGAAAGCGTTCTTTATGATGTTGCTGTACAGAAAGATTTAAAGCATATCTATCCTAATTGGTATGATGTCATTCCTCATATATCGTATACAGAAGATAAAATTCACACTTTCATTAATGTCATCAATCTCATTGTATCATACGAGTCTAGCCTTGAGAACGATTCATTTGAATCTCTCTTGAGGTATATTGATCCATCTACTCTTTTACTTCAACAAAAAGAAGAGTTATTCTCAATTATACTAGAGCATTATCTACGTATACCTGCATATATAGGATGGAATAGTCAAATCCTCAAATTGATGGGAGAATGTTATAGTTCGAGATGCAATACAAGATTAATGCCATCTATTGATAATCTCAACAAAATACAATTAGCAAATATCACTTCCATACTTGAGATGATAGTTGAAGATGGTAAACTTGACAAAGAGGTATCAAACTATTGGACTGATGCAGCAAACACCCTTATGCAAAAAGACAATGAAGATTATCAATTGGCTGCATTAAAATTTCATAACGCTCTTAAAAACAAAGAAGAACTAATACGTTTGGCTGGTGCTTGTAATAGTTTTACTGAAGACGTGAAAGATGAGTACTATGAAGTAACCGGCTATGGGAGGTTTACGGACAGAAATATTGTGAATTGCTGGTTGGAGGGTTGTTATACAAGTAACCCTTATGCATTAAATGCAGTTTTATGCATAGAAGAACCGTCAACACTAAATTATGCATATACAGAAATCATAAAAGCCAATAAACTATCTGAGTTCTTCAATCCTAATGGCGAACTGTTTGTGTTTTATGAATTATACCTTAAGAAACAATTTTATATTGCATGGGAAGATAATCTCGAGAGCAAAATACTTATAACAAGAATTATTGCAGGTTTTGTTGAAAACCATTCATACACTACGTATAATGGATTATTTAGTATAATTAGACAAATACTACTCGAAGAAAAGACCGGGAGCGTTTTTATTAGTTGTTTTGAAAACAGCAAATGGCATTTAGAGAATCTATTTAGTTATTTTGAGACGGAGTTCGTTGATGCAGAGCTCATATCATCTGTTGATAAACTATTGCAAGAATCAAAATCTGAAAAATGGCTGTTGGACATCATACTAACCTTTCTCATTAATAAAATCAGGAATAATGTGGATAAGAAAGATTCTGTGTCAGAGTATATATCACGTTATGAAAAAACATTTGAGCAATGGGATAAGAATTCAGAAGAAGAAGCCAAAAGGAGGCAAAATAATCCAATTCTTATTAGGGCTTATCAGAGTCTTTCAGTCCCTGAAATATCGATATTCGCAAAATATGAAACAGCATTTAAACTTTCTTATAATACCGAATTCTTACAGCAACAGAATCCTCAACCTTTAGTGGATGTGATAGAAGCATTCTTTGATGGTTTAGATTTGGACAAATTGAAATTAGAAAAGAAAGATGATAGTTCTTTCAGTATTTCTAATTGGCTGGTTATGCTTTCATATTTTGTAAGAGCAATATATCGTTTGGGGGTGTACGATTTGTTGGAAAAAAATAGGATTGTTCTTACTAAAACTTTACCTATTTTCTGCCTTACTACAAACTTTGATGCCAATGAAATAAAACAGATATATAAGTCTGTCATTGGAAGTCTTAATGAGAGTGAAAAAGCAGAACTAATTGATTGGTGGAAATCTAGAAAAGATGACTTCATGAATATTAGCACTGATAGTGTTTTTACGTGTATTACCGATTACGGTATTGATGCATTATCTTATAAGTTGGAGGAATATATAGAGAATTATATTGAGAACCAAGATTTTTCTCACAGTTTTGCTGCCTCAAAATCATTGGAGTTGATATCAGAAGGGTATCTGAACTGGAATGTCGAGAAATATAGGAATCTCTTCAATATTTTAACAGATGACAATATTGAAAGCGTAAAAATGCTATGTAATGCAATAATGATTGAAAAATATCAAGATGCAGATGCAATTACATGGAGGATTGACTATCTTAAATCGCATGTATTTCATTCTCTTCATAAAAGCACGGGGCAAATACGTCCTATCTCTCAGGAGGAATCTGAAATGACTAATCCTAATCCGCATATGTTCAGATGTTTTATGAACATAAAAGGGAATGAACAGTTAGATAATCACATGCTTAGACTATTTGTTGAAGGACTATCATTATGTGATAAAACTGAAACTCAGGCATACGCAAGTTATCTTTTGAAACAGATATACCTCTTCTTTATAAACACTAATAATGAATACTACATATTAGAATTGAGAAAGAAGGTAGAGGAGTTTAATGCAACAAAGGTAAGTTTCCTTGCAAATAACATCATGGCCAATGCCGAAATGATGTTCTTAAAAACAGAAAAGATCTCAATTGATAAGGCCATCAAATTGTATAATAAATGCATTGAAGAATCTCACTTGGAAATTCGGAATAATGGCGATCTAAGGCGGTATTTCACATACATACGTTCCGAAGTTCAAAAAGAGATTCAGGATCAAGGGGTATACTCTTTAGTTCAAGGTTCTTTAAGTGAGGATTTCATTCAAAGAGAGTTAAAAAATACCATTATCAATATATGTTGTCGAATGGGATTAGAGACAGTTCAAATTGAGAGAGAAGTTGCTCTTCAAGATAACAAACGTACCGATCTTCTCATTAGATATGGCTTCTGTAATCCTATCATGGTGGAACTTAAACTTCTTCATAATCCAGAGATTCAAAACGAAAATAAACGTCATGAATACAAAAAGAAGTTCATTAAATACGCCAAAGCCACAAATGCCTGTTTGTCGGTATTTTGGGTGTTTAATAATGATGGTAGTGACGATAAGAAATTCAAATACTTGGCAGAAGAATACAAAGACCTCGATAATACTCTTGTGGTGTTAACAGATTGTAAATGTAGCAGTGGTATTGATACAGGTTTACCTGTAACCAAACAAACTTTAAAGATAAATAAAAAAGGTAAGGGGAAAAAGAAATAATGAGAATCCCAACTGATGTAATGGTCAGCACGAATTTTCATTTTGCGACAGAAACCGAACAGAAAGAACTCAATAGTTGATAGAATAGTTGATAGAAAAGTTGACAGAAAGGTTACCAGATGCGTTTCAATTGAAGTCCACGAAGCCTAAGCCGGTATCATCCGTGTGGGGAAAGGTTTGTACCGCAAGACCGTTAATGTTGCTTCCCTTACTTCCTATAATGAATAGTTTTTGTAACTTTGTGACCAAATCAAACATCTTTCAAATGTCAGACGAATATAACATATCGGAGAATTTTGATGCTATTAATGATTTGGTCAAAATGACACAACAACTCGGAAAGCAAGCTGTCATTGCATATAAACCGATTGTTGATGATATCTGTAGCAGGGATGCTTCAGAAAAGGAAGTAGCACGGCTATTAGATTATATGCTCGATTTCCTGGGCAATGACCAAATGCTAGAATTCTTCAAACAGGTCTGCCGTACATATTTGGAGAAATATCCTGATGAAATTCATTTTCACATTATGGAATATTACAAGTTTTATGAGCCCGAGAAGCTTGTGGGGACCGAATATGAATACCTACTAGATGAGATGAATTTAGATGATTAATATCAAATTCCCGTAATTTTTTTACGGAAATTCAATTTTTTGCTTTATCTTTGTGCCGAAAACCAAAACATTAGAGTTATGCTTACAAAATTTGCCGTAAAAAACTTTCGTGGTTTTGCAGAAAGAATTGAATGGGATTTGTCTCATCCAAGTAACTATACATTCAATACGTATGCTATCAAAGATGGCATCATCAAGAACGGTATCATCTATGGCCCCAATGGATCTGGAAAGTCAAATTTTGGAATGGCTCTATTTGATATACTTTTTCACTTGACTCAAAAGTATCGGGACGATAAATATTTTCAGAATTACACTTATGGTGGCAGCACAAAATTATATGTGGTATTTGAATATACTTTTCTTTTGGGGAATCAGCAGATTGAATATCAATATAAGAAGAATTCAAATGGAGTGCTCATTGAAGAATCTCTAAAGGTTGATGGTGTGACGACTTTTATCCGCAAACAGAATTCTTTTGAATTAGATGAAAAACAATTTCCGATCAACCCTAATGCAAAAAAGGATCTGGAAATAAATGAGAATAACATATCAATTATAAACTACCTATTAACGTCATACCCGCTGGCTAAAGATCATTATTTAATTAAACTTCGTAGTTTTGTTGAGTCAATGCTTTGGTTTAGGTGTTTAGGCAATAACGAGTTTATGGGGCTCGAAAGCTCTCCAACATTACTTGATGAGTATATCATAAAGAACAATTTAATCACTGATTTCTCTGACTTTTTATTAAAAGTTAGTGGACAAACGTTTATTTTTGATTTGGAGAAATCTAAGGATAAGCAGCTATTTTGGAAAGTTGGAGAAGGGTCTCTTAATTTTGATAATACTATTTCAACTGGTACCCGATCGTTGCATTTATTATATTATTGGCTCAAAAATATAGGTAATGCATCTTTTGTTTTTATTGATGAGTTTGATGCCTTTTATCATTTTAAGTTGGCTTTCGAGGTGTGCAAGCGATTGTTCAGTCTTAATTGCCAGGTATTCACGTCTTCTCATAACACTTATCTGATGACGAATGATTTGCTCAGACCCGACTGTAACTTCATTTTGCAGAACAATAGAATAAAGCCCTTGCAAGCATGTACTGACAAGGAACTGCGATTTGGTCACAATATGGAGAAGCTATTCCGTGGAGGTGCATTTGAGGTATGATACTCTTTGTATTTGAAGGTAGAGACGATAAGACTTATTTTGAGTCTATCAAGCAACTTTTCTTTCCGGAGAAGTCCGACACGTTCGTTTGCACATATAATAGCAATATCTATTCCCTGTATAGTAAATTAAATGCCCACGATGCATTGAATGGACTGTTGGAAGTTGACACGGTATCTGTTCTGAGGGAGATTTTGTTAGAAAAAGGTGATAATACACTCGAGAATATCCGTGAAGATGAAATCTCTGAAATCTATCTATTCTTTGACTACGACTTCCAGGAGAGAGGAGGAACATTAGAAGAGAACAATAGGAAATTGCAGGCTATGTTGAATTTCTTCATGGATGAGACAGGTAACGGCCTATTGTTCATCAATTATCCGATGGTAGAGTCTTTGCGATATACCAAAGAACTGCCAGACAAAGACTATTGGAAATACACTGTGACCCGTAAAAGATGCCAGGAAGAGAGATTCAAGCACCAAGTCTATGAGTTTTCATTCTATGGCGGCAACTTAGAGCACCTCATTCTAACAGTGAAGCCCGCAGATGATGTTGACAGGATTCGGGAGAAAACTGATATGGTCAAGATTAATTGGTGCCACCTAATCGTTATGAATGTTAGCAAAGCCAACTATATCTGCAGCAATAAGAATGAGGTTCCAGATGAAGTGAATTGTCAAGTTGAGATTTTTGACAATCAGCTTGCCAAGTATGTTGAAACTGAAGAATGCAAAGTGGCGATCCTAAATGCTTTCCCTATCTTTATGTTCAACTATTTCGGGAGAAAGATCATAGAAAGACTGTAGTGAACAACTGAACCCACTATAAATGAGATTCCCTCAATCCACCGCAATACTTTTTGGTCAAGGTAAACTGCGATAATTTTTAATGGACAGCAAACAATGTAAAACAGATGTGAATGAGTTGTTTTTATAAAAAAACTAAAAACCATCAGGCATTTAATTAATCTACTCAGTATCAATTGATTTGTGATTTCAAATCTGTTAACTCAAATAATGTACATAACGAACTAAGTATCAAAGACCTGTAACAATACTTGTGGTATTTCAATGGGCACTAATGATTTTGATTAGAAAAAACAAAAAAGGAGATGAATGATTTGTATGTAGCTTTTATGATTATTACCACCCGTGGGACTAATTTCTTTGAGTTTGATGGCGACATATTTCAAAAAATGGATGTATTAAATCTTATCAATGGACGTCGCCCCGTGGTATGGTTTGACCACACACAACATCGAAAGATGTACCTCTATGACGATGCCATGAAAAAAGCTGTTAAACTCTTTGCAGAAAAATATGGAAGCCGGGATAACAATACCCCATTTAGATTACGAAAGTTTATGAATCGACTGGGTGAGAATGAGCCATTCTATATGTTTAGGATGGAGCATTCTCTGATTCATGTTACTCAGTTGCAAATTGTCCATGCAGTATATCAACTTATGGCAGTCAGACTTGGAGAACAAGAAGATGAGCTATGGAATAAAGTGAAAGATGACATGGCAACGTTTTTCAATGATTACGAGATTAATACATTGGGCCCCGTGAAATATCTTGCAGGAGAAGACTCTAAAGAACGAGTGTGTCGCTTCTGTGGTATGTCAATCGTTGATGGCGCTACTTTTAACCATAAGTCTCATGCGATACCCGAAGCATTGGGAAATAAGACTCTTTTTTGTAATGAAGAGTGTGATAGTTGTAATAAGCGATTAGCTCCAATTGAAGACAGTCTGAGTGCTTATTTGGAGATTCGTCGTTCGTTATGCGACATAACTGGCAAGAAAGGTAAAAACTCCGTTGCCGGACAGAATTTTGTTTTCGATTCCAAGACTCATCAGCTCCTTTTGGATGAAAAGGCTCGAGTTGATGACGAAGGTGATAGAATCCGTGTTCGGCTAGATGGAAGGGTAACATTCACATTACAAGGGCTCTACAAAGCGTTGGCTAAAATCATAATAGATTTAGTAGACAACAGCAAATTATTTCATTTTCGTAACACTATTTCATGGATTAATGGGAATCTTTGTGCCAAAGAATTTCCACCTATCAAACAATTGTATTGTGACACAGTGCATAAGCAACCCATTTTAGAATTATTTATCCGAAAAGATGAATACAATACGGATGTGGGACCATATTGTTTTGCTAACCTCCATGTATGTGACCTGGTTCTGCAATATGTGGTTCCATTTGTTGATGTAGATTATGGGAAGATGAAGAGTGCTGCATTGATACATCCATATGAGAAAAAAATGGGTACGACACTTGCCATATACAACTGGAAATCGGAATGGCTGGATAGTGGTGACACCACACAAAGAACAGCTTGGACGGATTTGGAATATTCGAAATCGGATCTTAAACCCACAAAAAGAAAAGCCAATATCAGTAGGAATCTTAAAATGATGCCGCCAAAATGGGAAACCGATACCGTGTCATTTCCTATGTTTTCGCCCTTGAATGTTGTGGCCTCCCGTCTTTTACGTTGCAGATTATCTAACATTAACAAAAATGCGAAGGTTACTAGGGAGTGGTTACACGATACTTCAAATAATATGGTATGCAACCTTATTGTAAATGAAAAAGAGAGTAAAGTATTGGTCGATATCCAAATAGAGTTATGTAATACTGATAATACAGAGCACCTATTAGACATGTGCGTAACAAAAGAATATCACATTAAAAAATTAAGTGATGTCCTATTCAAGGAGCCCAATGGCCCTTTATCTATGCAAAAAATATTTACCTACTATATAACAGCACAAGCTTTGGCTCATTTGAATTCCCATTTAAAGTTTGTACATCCCTTGTTTGATGTTTCAATAATAGATTTGGAAATGATTTGTGAGCATTATAATTGCCAATTCGGCCATTGGAAAGGATAATTAACGATAAAATTATGATAAAGATTATTGAATAATTGGACGCATTTTCTATGGATTTGTCAGATCGATTGTCTGGCTCCTTATCGATTAGAGGGTAAAGAAAGTACTGTCAAATAGAAAAGCATTGAAAACCGTTTAATTGGATTGAATGAAGTTGAAGTGGTTGGAGTGTTTGTTGTGGTCTTGGAGGGGAAAGATGAGAAAAGGGGAGGAAATGTGTGGGGAAAAAATATTTTTGCAAGAATCTTTGCAGATGTGGGGAAAATGTGGGGAAAACTGGGAAATAGAAAATCGCTAAAATCTTTAATTTCAAGACTTTAGCGATTATTTTCGAGTCAAACTCGTACCCAGAGCCGGGGTCGAACCGGCACGGGTGTTACCCCATTGGTGTTTGA
>Ga0247610_10001712_pt1 | contig 26670 bp, 36 predicted proteins | sample 174DNAGHGhighgp2_FD_193483 | JGI IMG/M metagenome (GOLD analysis project Ga0247610, IMG submission 193483) | Sheep rumen microbial communities from Palmerston North, Manawatu-Wanganui, New Zealand - 1742 DNA GHGhigh gp2 | ecosystem: Host-associated > Mammals > Digestive system > Stomach > Rumen...
TTAGCATTAAGGTATTTGTATTTGACGTATGGCTCTGACTTGTAATCAGAACCATACTTTTCTACTATTTGTTTTGGGTTTTCACCCACTACCATCAATGAATAAAATTTACTATTTGTTTGTGCCATAATTATACATGTCCTTCTCCATCGTCAGTAGCTATAGCACCTCTTGTTGCATCTGCTACAGCACCTCTTAGTGTTGCTTGGTTAATAGTCATGTTATTTGTGTTGTCAACAGTGAAGGTGTTAGCAAACTCAGCAGTAAGCCTATCAATCTCGTCTCTAATGCCACGAACTGTTTCAGTAGTAGGATTAAGAAGCTCATCATGGTCGGTTACAACAGTGTTAGCTGCACGTCTAATTGCGCCATCGTCATAGATTACATAACGTCCTGGATTCCATGCAATTGGTGCATCTAGTGTTTGCCACATACCGTCTCTAGCAGCGACATCTTCACCGTTATCTCTTCCATTGTTGTCTTCCTCTGCAAGCATTTCATCAATGAAATCTCTATTTGCTACATCGCCATCTTCGTTGTTCCCTTCCTCAATCATTTCTTCATCTTCCATCGGCTCACCAATATCTTCATCGTCAAATGGGGAATTGTATGTGAATGCATTCATTTTTTTCTCAAACGAGTCAGCCACGTATTCATTTTCTTTAAGCATTTTCGAAAAATCAACTTTGAAAAAGGAAGAGGCTGTATCATTAAAGTGGAAAAACTGAAATGTACTCAAAGATTGAAATAGAATGTCGTTAATCATATTCTGATTAGAAGTTTTAAATCTGCTATATATCCAGATATAAGGCTTCTTGTTATTTTCTACAATCTTGTTATAGATTTTATCCATAATTATTCTTTCTTCTGTTATATCATTAATAACAGTCTTATCCTTCGAAGCCCAAGTAGAATGTTTGAAGGAGTTCATTCCAGGATATGCGAATGACGGACAGCTAGCAGTTACGACACAAGCGATATTGTGTTCTTTTAGAATTTTATCAATATCCTCTTCATTGTATTCTATTCTCTCGTTTTCCCAATACATTTTTCTACCAATACGCTTCTCTTGCTCCATTCTCCATGTTCTATCAAGAGATACGCAACCACCAATGCAAAGACAATTAAACTTATTCAGTTTGATAACCGAATAGTCTTGAATGGTTTTAATGTTACTGAGGTCAATGAGAGCATCCTCAAAATACTTGGGGTCATCGTTACCCCTCACAAACAACACGTGTGTATTGTTATCCGCCAGAACCTTGTTAAACATTTCTAGTTTATCGTGATAGTATTTCAAATCTCTTTCTCCAAATCCATTGCAACCATCTACAATAACAACAGTTTCTGTGAGGTCGTAGCCGCAATTCATTATCTTTGACATTTTTTTTAATCTAGTAGGTCTAGGGGCATGATGCGGTGCTACTGGTCCACCAAAGATTCCACCAACGCCATTATGAATCTCTTCTTCATTTTTCCTAGCAAGTCTTTCTTGTCTTTCAATCTCTTTAGGGTGTGTTTCAACCACATAACTCTTTAAGTTGCGTAGACTACTGACAACTCTCTTGATAAACCTATCAAAGTTTCCGTCAATATTACCACAAATTAAACAGCTTTTAGTTTTACCATAATCGTAAATTTTCATATAAAATTAGGTTTTAAATGTTTAACAAAAATTTCCTTTTTGCAAAGATATGTTTTTTTTTCTTAAAAAACAAATAAAAAGGCAAAAAAAAAATGAGTGATGAAGTAATTTTTTTTATTCATCACTCATTGGTGGTTATTCATGCTTTAGTAAGCTCGTACTCAAGAGCATCTTCTGTTTTGGCTACATCGCTTTCGACTACATATTTTCCGAATATAGACTCTGTAGGCTTGATGTACTCGTCCAAGTTGATTCCGCATTCTTTAGCAAGGTCTTTAGCTTGCTTTCTAATCTTCAAGTCTGGTCTCTGACCAAGCAACTTGAGTGCTTCCATGTTCTTATTGCGGATACAATTTTCAACAGCAGAACAATCAAAGTCGTTTACAACATTGATGTCGATGTCCTTCTTAGAAACAAGTGCCTCTACAACCCACACCTCGCTAGGATACTCACAAGCCACGTTGATGGCAGTATCGTTATTAAGGTCTTTTGCGTTGAAGTCAAAGGTCTTGCTTGAAAGGATAGACTTAATCATACTCTTCAACAGAGTATTGTCTTCCTTAGAGGTGCTAACCTCGTCACTACCACTAAGGTAAAGCAATGACTCAAGAAGTGTCTCACCGAAACCATCCTCAATCTTAGAGTCGAATCCCTCGCAATTAACGATAGTATCGAAAAGTTTAAACATCTTATTGTTGATAGCTGAAAAGATAGGAACTCTCTGGTTGAATTCGTAGTTAACGTTAATCTTACCACGCTCATTTTCAATCAGCTTGATTGCACCAATCTCATCGTTCTCATCAATGAGTTTATGGAGAAGAATAGATGGGTCAATCGCCTCACGATTAAGGAAGTCATCACTTGCTATTCCAATCTTAGAGAAATAGCCATCCTTTGTTATATCTGCACCAAATATGTCTTGCATTCTCACAAGAGACAGTGTACCATATTGGTCTTTACGGTACTGCATTGCAATTAATGACTTGTCATTATTGATTGGGAGATTGAAATCCATGAACAAATAAATCTTGTTGTTGTTATCAACTCTATTGAAGTCACCAACCTTAATGAAAGTTTTCTTAACAAAGTCATGGAATGCCGTAGTGTTAAGAATGTTAAGAACCAAGCGTCCATCGTTTTCATATGCCACTGCATATGATTCTGGGTTTTTCTTAACCATTTCCAACATGTCTGTAATGTTCCATTTGAAACCCAAGTCTTTTGGGAGGCGCATGAACATACTCATCTTGATACCGAACTTATCAAAAACGTTGTAGATACTCAGACTCTCATTGCCTTGAGAATAAGGGTTAATCATACCGTAGTTATGACAAGTCTGTGCCTCAACGATACCTTGACCACCCTCTACAGTGAAGCCGATATGTGCGAATGCGTCAGTCTCCTTACGGCTGAAGTCGAATAAGAAGTACTGGTCACGGTTTGATTTACTTGTAACGTAGTTCTTGAAGTAACTTTCCTCACGAGCAATACACCATCCTGTACGTCCGTTACCACAAAGCTTATGGCTAGAATCGAATGAAGGAACATGAACAATTACACAAGGACCTTCGTTGAACACAACCTCACAGTCCTTTGTATTATGCTCCATGTAAGCAAGAAGGTCATCCTTACCCTCTTTCCAATCATAGGACTTATTCAAACAGTCCAAGATTGCTTGATGAAGAGAGTCAGCAGACTTGAGGGCAGAGCAAGTACTGTAGAACTTGTTTTTGATACCCATAGGCTTCTTGTTGAACGACTTGAACACATCGTACCATTTTTTGATATTAGCGTTATTGTACGCCTCAATCGGTGTGTACTCCTTACCTAAGATAGACTCTGTTAAAATCTTTCTCTGGTCGGTGTTGAAGCGTGAAATTATATTCTTAATAAACGTAATACGGTCAACACCTTCAATCTCTTTAAGTAACTGCGCAATACCACTTTTATTAGAGTATGATACAACGTTCTTCTTTTCGAGCTTGTTAATAAGATTGCTGTTACTAGCAATCCAATTGTGTATGCGCTCAAGTTCCTCAAACGTCATAGACTGAGAGAAAATCATTCTGACAGCCCAAATCTGATAGTTTGACTGACCATCGAACATTTCACATACCTTAATAAACAATTTGTTAGTCTCTGGATTGATGCCATACTTATCAATCAAAGGCTGCATCTGTTTCTTGTTATAAGTCATTGTTTATGAAATAATTTAAATTTGTTTCTTGTTTGTTTTGTGCAAATATATATCTATTTTTTCAATCTACCAAATTTTTTTGGTTAACAAAACTTAAAAGCATGAAAAAAATATAGTCCACGCAATGATAATCACTATCATCATTAAGAAAGATATAATTGCGCCATTCTTGGATTCATCCTCATTAAATGCAATAACCCTAACCGCCTTACTGAACTTATCATTAATGAAAAACACTGTAAAGGCAATCGCAATAAATAAGACAAATGTTTTCATTTTATTGAATTTTAAAGTGTGGTGTGCTGTTGCGCACACCACTTATTTTAGAAAGGATTACCGCCTAAATCTACGGTGTATACGCCATTTATCCTTCCAGTATTAACTGCAATATGTGCGGAATCAAATATTTTAGATTTTATAACTGATTCATATATAGGAGTAATCCAAGAATATTTCTCAGCTAGACCCTTAATAGTATCTTGCATTTCCTCGTCACCGAATCGAGCAAAATAAGACACAATATAAGTAGAAGAATCTCTCTTTTCTGACATATTAATATTATTAAGCATCAGATACATGAGTTCCTTGATAAGAGGACCAGTTAATCCAGAGTTGTATATGTTACTGAGAATTTTACAGTATATTCTACCGAAGTCCGAATCTTTTTTGTTCTCGTGTGTAATAATCTCCTTAACAATAAGGTAATTACCAACATACAAAACATCGTTTCGGTTTTTCAATGACTCATTATAAAACGCCTCGATGCGCTCTTCATTCGGCTTTTCCATCACTGAATTACGATACAATTGTCTACTAGCAGATTTAAGGTTATTAAATGTTCCTTTCAAAATTTCTGCTATGTAACTAGAATCTATATAGTCGTTAAGATAATGACCATTATCATAGATAATATTAAGGTAATCAAATGATAAGAAGTCTACAACTGATTGATATACAATGTGATAGATTGTTTCTTGTTCAAAGTATTCCATCATTGCCTTATGCAAGCAATTCTTTTCTTTCTTGATACAATCCTTTATCATATTTACATTGAAACTAGTGAAAGCGTTTCTAACTTTCTTATTGATGTCATCAGTTCTCCTGATAATATCATAAGGTACGCCAAACTCAATCAACTTAGAATCAAAGTTCACATTAATATGCATTGAGGATTCATTATACATGTAATTGCAATAATCCTCTTCTGAACCGCCACCACCATATATAATACCAAAAATCAGTTTATTTGGGTCATACTGACTCATGGTGAAATCAGCAAATATAATGTGCTGCTCTTCATAATCATCAGATGAAATATTATCCATGTAAGCATCGCCTAGGAAATATTTGATGTTCTCGTCACGAATTGACAATACAAGTTTGTCGCCATCGTATTTAATAACATCTACATTATTCTTGTCAACGCACTCATAAAGATAAGACATTAAATCCTCATAGCTCCATTTGTATTGTGGCTTATCATAATGCGCAACTAGAGTAATGTCAATACCACAATTCTGGAGTATCTTGTAGATACTATTGCTACCATTAAATCTAGCAATGTATGACTTTAGCATAAGTGTGTTTATATTGTTACCACCATCCATCAAACTGTCATTGATGAAGTTGTGTGCCGAAGTAATACCCTTGTTGTATGTGGTAGTAAAACCTACAATAGAGAGTTTATCATCCTCAAGTTTTGAGAAGTCAAAAATCATATACTGTGTTGCCTTACCATGATTGTTCTCAATATAGTTATTCCAATATGTTTTATTTTTGGAAATACACCAGTTGGTTGTTTTACCCAACTGTTTGATTGTTTCGTAGTCTGTTACCTTAACAAGAACAACAAAATCGTTTTCATAGACCACCTCATAGTTGATGCCGTCTACGTTTTTAATGAAATCCATGAATGACTCCTTACTCCAGTCAAAATGTACACTCGTAACGTGCCTCATTTGGCGCATAAGCTCTTGGTAGTCATCAATAGTTGATACCTTTCTAATGAAGTTAGTTTTTTTCGTATCAGAAAGCTTAGAGAATCTTGCCAATGTATTTTTATCAGTTTTTGACTGCTCATTAGTTTTCAACAATTTCTTCTGGGCTGTATTAAATGAATTGATGGCATCATTAACTCGTTTTTCTTTTCTAAGAATTGCAAGCTCTTCCATAAGGTTATTAATACTTTCTTGACTTGTATAGGCTGTAATAGTACCCTTTGACAAGTTTTTTGTCAACTGCTTATAATGCTCATTCCAAGTGAGGATGTTAAGAATAGTACGCATAGAGCATCCAGCCTTGAAATATAAATCCATAGCCCACTGGAAAAAGTATTTAGAGCCTTCAGTATAGATGTAAATTCTTTTGACTCTAATATCATTAGTATTTACGCCATACTTTTCAGTCAAGTTTTTTACTATTTTAGCATTCTCTTTCAAAAATGATGCATAATCTTTATCAAACGAATTAGGAAGAAGTGTTATTTCATTGAATAAACCATCATATCCATTAAACCCATCACAGTTTTTAACAACTTCTAATGACCTGCTGTGAGTAACCTCAGACAACATATCATGCATTTTAGTGGAAAGACTAGATAGCGTAGAAATACTATAGTTATTCTGGTTATAGCAAGGATTAAAGATATACATTCGCTCTCCTATTTTTGAGTCAGGCTTTGTTTTGATAACCTCACAAATGTCCCAGCCATGCTCTCCGCATCTGACTAAGATTTTTCTAAGAGAGCAATCAGACACCCTCCATAGATGTCTGATTCCTCTTATATTAGTACCTATCATAAAAAGTATTGTTAGAATTTAATTTCGTTACTAAATTTCTCTGTGATAGCTTTTTCAAATTCATCGAACTTGACGTTAGCCTTTTCACACAAACCCTTCACAGCCTCAAGAACCTCTTCCTTGATTGCAAGTATATGAGAATCGTAGCGATTAACGATATACTTAACAGACTCAAATTTGAGTTCATCCTCTTTCTTGGTTGTGGTAGTGGTTGTAGTAGTGGTGTTACGTGCGGTCTGTGCACCATATCCGTAATAGCTTCTACGGTTGTTATCGCCAAGGTCTTGGAGCATTTCTGTATCGTCAACAACAACACGCTCGTATGTACCGTTATTGTTACGTCTGAACGAATTCTCAGTACGAGAAGTCCAGCTGCTGCCGACATGCTTAAGCTTATGCTCTGTGCAACCAATATTCTCAATAAGGTCAATACCCATACCGCAAGCTTGGTCCATATCCTCAATGATAATATACTCACTTGGTGAGTGTGCGTAGTAGCCACCATTACCGAAGTTCATACAGATAATATCTGTCTTCTCACGAATGTTCTTAACATCGGTGTAAGGCTCTGAGAAGAAGCAACCCTTGGTAAGACCCCAACGGTCACAAACCTCTTTCATGTGTTTTGTGTAGAACTCGTAGCTAAACAGCTTCACTCCACTACAAGACCATGCAGCACGATAAAGGTCTGGAGAGTCATAACCAATCACATAGCCAACGTCCTTGAACCAATCCAAGTCAAGAGCGTCAGAACCATGACAACCAGTTTCCTCATCCAAGAAGAAACAAGCCTTGAGTTTATCAAGATGGTCGAACATCGACAGACAGATGCAGACACCACTCTTATCGTCAGCACCAATACCGATTGCTGAGCCACCGTTTGCATCCACGTTCACCTTGTGATAGCCCTCTTTAGTTCTCTCAGTCTTGAGGTCAAGAGGCACACCAGCATAGATGTATGGGTCTTGCTTGTCTTGCACTGTGTCCAAGTGTGACGTTACACAAGGATAGAACTCACCTTCTGCAAGCTCGCCCTTTGTAAGATATACGTTTCCGAAATCGTCAAACTCGTATTTGACACCATTTCTTCTTGCCCATAAAATGATGAACGTAACCATGCGATACTCTTTCTTAGAATGAGTTGGCACGGACATACAATCATACACGAAGTCCTTGTCCAAGTAGACCAACTGCATATCATCGTCCTTTGGGTCTTCAGGCAGTTCCACTTTCTTTTCCTCTTCGTTGGGCTTTGACTCATTTGAGCTAGCATTTGTTGCTGCATTTGCATCAGCATTAGGGGTTTCTTCTGTACCCTTATTCTCTACATTCTCATTAGAGTCATTTTTCTGTTCTTTCTCAACCTCACTAGGAATGTTCACATTTTCCTCATAAGGTGTGTTGGCAACAACATTTCCATTCTCAGTTAAATTTTTTGAGTCAGCCATTTCTATTATTGATTTAATAAGTTTTTGCAAAGATATAATTTTTTTTTGGTTAAACAAATAATTGATAAAAACTTTAACGTTTTTTAACTCAAATCACTCGATGATTGCACAAGCCACAAGTGGTGAATGCTTTTCTTTCGGTGCTATTTGAACTCGTGCTTCTTTTCTTTTTCCTATTGTAATATCTTTCTCACAACAATCTTTGGTGGCAATGTTTACTCCAATTTTATAACCAAGTTCTTTAATGAGACTAATCCTAAAATTAATTTCTTTAACATGGTCTATGAAGTAATTTATGTCTCTAATATCCCTAGATATGTCTTTGACTTTTTTACCCATTGCGTAATATTGAGTTTAGAAGTGTTTTTTTGTCTTGGGGTGAGAGTTTAAACCATTTACTTGAAAAATGAGACAATCCAAACTGATTTTTAATCTTAGTTTTGTCCGTATTCGCTAATGCGTCATAAGTTCTAATTAATTCACCTTTAAGCAGAATATTTCTCTGATGAGAAGTCAACTCATTGAAAATGTTTGACCAGTCTTTTGTTGGGAGGTGATACTTTGCAAATATGTGTTTGTATTTGGAACTTGCATGTAGTCTTTCCGTAACGGTTTTCTTATTCCATCTGTCACTAGCTCTTTTCTCTATTGAGGTGTGTGATAAAAGATTACTGATGTTTTCATTCTCGTTCATTATTATTTCTTTCTCTTTAAAACATGGAAATAGAATGTCTTATCAACACCTTCCCATGAACTCACTTGAGCCATAGACTTGTAATAGGTGCTCCATTCGTCTTCATTGAACTCTGGGAAAGTGGCATCACCTTCCTCATCATCTTTCACTACTGTAAGCCTTAACTCATCAACTAAATCACCATCCATGAACTGGCGATATAATGTCTCTCCACCAATTACGAAAAGCTCTTTATCTGAGAAGAAAGCTTCACATAACTCAATCACGTCTCTTACGGAATGGACGATGTAGACATTATCAAAGTCTTTACTTACACCGTATTCCTCGTTAGAGGTGAGGATTATGTTAATCCTATCCTTTAAAGGTTCACCATTGGGCAGAGTTTCAAACGTCTTACGACCCATAATTACAACATTGCCAAGAGTTTGACGTTTGAAATTTAAGAGGTCGTTTTTAATTGTGTAAAGCAGTTTGCCATCCTTACCCAATGCCCTTTTTTGGTTAATACATGCGATAATTTTAAACATAAAATAAAAAAATTGATTATTTTTGATGCAAAGATATAAAAAAACATGGAGAATTCAAAATACTCCATGTTAATTTATGTTAATTATGTTCACAAGAAAATGGGTTATGCTGTAACATTACATTGAAAATCCAATTGTTAAGGGTTTCTTTCATAACATTATCATACAAATATTTTACACACTCATCAAGTAAAGGATGCTCTACGCACAGTTCTTTAGGTTTTTCTCCTTTATAACAGACTTTATATTCGTAGCCAACAAATTCTTGACTTGTTCCGTATGGGTTATCATCCCTATAGAAATATAATTTAACAATTTCTATTTTATATCCAATCCTAGTAAGCAATTCTTTACATTGCTCGTCTGAAAACTCTAATTTAAAAATCATAATTAATCACACCAATAACAATACACACATTTATTATCACATCTATGAGGTTTTACCCTCAATAATTCAGATTTATTAGCTGGGCATCCACAGCTTTTTCTTTGTTCAGCAGACCCTTCTAATACAATTTCATCAGTTAAACCTAAAATATCAATGTCTTTTTGAGAGATACAAGGAATGGAATCAATTCCTGGCTCACCGCAAGCCTCTACAGTTTCATAACCACATTCTTCAGCACAATACTTGATGGCGGTTAAACATTTAAGTCTTTCTTTCAATGGGGCATGAAACTCGCCATTATATAGTTCAACACCAATTTCTTTAAAACGCTCTCTGACGTGTTTGTAATTGTCCAAGAAGGAAATCCTTACCCTTTTAATCCCAAGACCTCTGAAAAGCCTTAAAACACCCATAGCAGTTTCCACACCTTTTCGTGTAGGGACAATGGGGTCGATTCTCAATACTATATGGCTAGTTGGAAAACCACCATCCAATAGTTTATGCAATTTTTCTAGCGTTTTTTGTGGCGTTGGAACAAATGGCTCAATACGAGTTGACCCCATGCCAGTCACGCAACAATGAAATATTATCTTATCTTTATACTCGATAAGTTTTTCAATTAATTCATCTGTCAACCTTTTAGTGATGATAATATTAGCCTTATATAACCTATCGAAAGCATCTAGGTTAAAAGCGATTTCATTGGATTCTGTGACACCAATCCTGTTTTTAGCATCCATATATTAATGTAACCTTTTTTATCTAAGTAAATAAATGCTCTACGCAAACTATCTGTAGGAGTTAGTACTAGTCTATAATCAATATGGTGTTCTATATTTCTTATAATACTCATATATGCAAATTCACTACCTATTGATTTTTTCAATAAACCTCTATCAAAGAAATAAAGAAATATCCTAAATAGGTCGCTAAAATACACATATTTAGGCAGTTTAGCCCAATAATGGAAATTTCCAGTATTAAAAACCCATGTGGGTGAATATTTCCACCAATCAGTAACACCATTAAACGCTAGGTATCGCTTCCATTCAACCCAAAAACCAAGTTCTTTTATGAACCTATTAATTGTGTTGAACACTTTGGTTTCATTTTCTGTGCCTAAAGCTAATTTTCTTGTCGAATCCATGTGACTCTATATGTTGGTCGTTTGTTCTTGTATCTTCAAACTCTTTATCTCTTAGCGAAGAAATATATTCGTATAAGTTATTCCACATTTCTTTTGCATCAATGAATTTAGGAATGTATGTACTATACAGTATAGGATTTTTGATTAACTGCTCTTTATCTCTGTCGTATAGCTTAAAGACATCCCTATAATTCCTAGTCACTGGACATATTGCCATAGGTGCATAGGATATTTTATCATCAGCACTAACCCTTTTCTTATCAATGAGAGCATATTTTAAGATAAGTTTCTTATCGTCCTTGTCATCAATATACCTTTCCACCTCAAAGTAGTAGTCATAGAAGCCAATCTCCAAGATAAAGTGCATTATTTTACCCTCTAGAATACGTAATGGGCGCTTTGGGGTTTTAATTCTATGACCCTTTGATAATGCCTCTTCTCTTTTCTTTTCCTCTTCTGCATCGGCCCTTCTTCTTGCTACGGAGTTAGACCCAAATATACTTATTTCTTTTCTTTTTTCGTCATCAAAGAGAATTTCACGTCTAAACCAGCGGTCAAAGTTTGCATTGTAATAACCTCGGCAGAATGTACCCTTATCACAAATTGGTTTAGACACGTCTATTGGGAATGAACCTCTTCTATCATATACGACAAGTTCATCCATCCCATATATTCCTTGTAGGTAATCGTAATAATCTTTATTTCGGTCAATAATCTTCATAGCAAAAAAAAAATAAACGCTAGGTGATAACATCTGTAATTATCATCTAGCGTTGTTACTTACTAAACTGTTTCTTAGTTTACTCTGCAACTGCACTGTCAGCTACTACACTGTCACTAACAAGTGAATCAACTACTGCAATACTGTCAGAGTCGTTTACATTCTCTACTGATGCAGTCTGACCACCGCAAGCTGCAAATGTCATGGCAACGCTAGCCATAAACACAAATACTAACTTTTTCATTTCTTTTTTTTTAATTTTAAATATATTATTTTATCCTTAATAAATATCATATCATTGAAATTTGTGCAAAGATATAAATATTTTTTTTAATTTCCAAATTTTACCACAAAAATTTTGCTTTAATGTAGAAATTCCACCACTGCACACTCTCTTTAGTGAATTTTAAGAACTCTGAATACCAATGTATGCGTATGAATGTATGTCCTACACCAACATAACCACATGCTTGAAGTGAGTTGGCTAATGCAGCCAATTCTTCGTAGTCAGAAGGGTATGGATATGTACCCCTACCTCTATACATATGGTCCATGTAAATCATGTACTCGTCAAACAGCTTGTTTTTTTTCAGATAGCGAAGCCATTTCTTGTAAACGGTACTGACAGATTTTGGCTGGTTCTTCTTAGTAGAACTATTGAGCAAGCTTACAATCTTTTTCATAGTTGCTATGATTAAATGTCTTCGTCCTCGTCTTCATCCCACAAACGTAACTGAAGAGAAATCTCTTCAATGCGAGTCTTGTGATTGAAAGCCCATTCGTAGTTGTCGATGTCTTTAACCTTTACCCACTTAATTTCACCTACCTCTGCACCTTCATTTTTCTCTTTTGAGAACTTAAAATCAGTAGTAATATGGTCTTCAATCTTAGCACCGAAACGGAAAGTCACGTTCTGTCTATTAGCAGTAACTGGGTCATCCTCATAGTTGATGAACACGAGGCTATCAATAGGAATCTGAACGCCAGTTTCCTCAAAACACTCACGGACTGCGCACTCCTTAGTGGTTTCGTCATAATCGAGATAACCGCAAGGGCAGTTCCACATTCCCCTAAAGTCAGCAGCCTCTAAGCCACGCTCTGATGCTAATACGCACCAATCGCCATCTTCGTCCTTACAGAACGCAAACAATGCTGTTGCCATAGAACGGCTAAACCATCCAATGAAACACTTGTTAATCAATTCCAAAAAAGGTTCATCGTCAATACCAGCGACACCGATGTTGGCACAGAGGGTTTTGATTCCCTCAATAAGTTTATTCATGTCCAAACAAGGACGATTTGTCATTTTCTCCATGCTTTTTTACTGAATTTATTTTTTTCGTAACTTTTGTTATACCAAGGCTGGTCTTCGCAATATGAGTAATGTTTACCACTTGATATTTTATTAGTTGTTCTATATAATTTTTTACTTAACTTTCGTGACAATACAACTTTAGGATGTTTTTCATCATAGAACTTTTGAAATATTTGAGTCCAACGCACACCACTTATTCTGTATATCCCCACAAGGTTAAATAAACCAACAGTCATACAATGTATGATAATTTTAGACCCATCTTCACCTCTGTTGAAACCATCAATTATACTATATACGTTTTTGGCAGTAAATACTGTTTTTACATCAAAGCCATACAAGGTATATGTATAAGATGTATGTGGCATAAAATAGCCACCGTTTTCTTCACAACGCCTTTGCTCTCTAATCACCTCGGATTGGTGTGTAACGTAGGTGGATACATCTTTAATCCATGCTCCATATAGTTTCTTGTCAACTAAGTATTCTACCCATTCTAGGTACAATTTTGGATATTCCATTTATTTAGTAAATAACTTAAAAAAACCGTCCACTAATATATCATATATACTTTTCTCTAGTTTACTGCTTCCGATGTATGTAGAATGACGTTCCTCTTTTTTATCAATCATATACAGTCTAGCACTCATAATATGGTTAATGCTTACTTTATTCTCTTCAAACATAAATAAGAACTGCTAAACCCATATCTTATACACATTTCGTTTATCCTTTGAACGTACCTTTGAAACAGTTTTTTTCTCTTGAGAAAAGAATACCATTTTCTTTCAAGAGAAAAATGCCACAATTTATGTTTCTTGTTATTCGTGAGAATAAGTTGTTGCGCTAAAAACTCAATTTTATCATTTTCTGTTAGTTTCTTGCGTACATTTCCATACCATTTTGCCATATAATGCAAAGATACTAAAAAAAAATTGAATATCCAAAATAAAACCGTTAAAAAATAATAAAAGTTGGTGTTTCATCAACACCAACCCCATTTTTAATAAACTCTATATGTGTACCTATAATATTTGTCATTGTAGCACTTTGCATATTGATTAAAATACCACTTCATTGCTCTCTTAGTTAACTCTGCAATTTTCTTCATAATAATTTCCCTTTCTTTAATTAAACTTACTCACTAATTTTTGTCATATCAAACCCTCTATTCTCAAGAGTTAAGTTTAGAAGCATGAGATACTTCTTATACTGTTTGCCATTGAGAACGTAATGCATGTTCTTAATGTTCTTCTTTACTGCATTTGTCACAATTGCATTGCGGCTTTCCTCAGTATCCATAACAGGTGCAAACGCCATATCTCTCTCAAATTCTGAAATAATGTCATTTGACATTTCAATCTGGTCACTTGACATATTCAAAATATATGCAAGTTTGCGGTGGTTAATTTTCAATTCATACTTCTCAGTTTCAGCTATCTTTGTAGCTGTGTTTTCCTCGGCAAATGAATACACACTCATGGTGAGCATCATCACCAACATAATAAAATACTTCTTCATAATAAATTTCCCTTTCTTTTTTTACACTTACTTATTTTACTTACTTCTTTTTTTTTAATAGGAACTGTTAAAGGGGTTGTACCCTTAACAATTCCATCTGCACTTACTATTTATTTCTGTTTGGCTAGGGCAAAACTTCCCAAGCTGTCATTACACCATTGGAATCATCCCAGTGGGGGTCATGCTAACATAGTTGTTAAGCCAAGCATGTAGATAATTTGCAATCTTCTTCATAATTATTTCCCTTTCAATTTAAATTTAACACTCTGACACAGTTTTGAAACATAACCATGTAGGTTTGTGTGGTACTCATTAGCCAACTTTATTTTAGACCAAATATACCCTAGCTTTATAAAGCCTACAGTTGCGAACCCTTCATTGCACTTCTTCATTATTTATTTGGGTTCTGTGATTGAATCACACTTCTTAGTCACCACATAACCAAGATTAGATTTCAAATCAACTGCATCCATTATTCACTCACTTCATATAATATATATTATGTCATTTTAAAATATCAATTAATTTTTATTTCAATTTTCAAAAACACCCACCACTTTTGATTTACGTCAAGATGTGATGTGTACGAACACATTTGTTTTGTTTTACGATGCAAAGATATGAAAAATATTTCTGATACCCAAAAAATTATCCAAAAAAAGAATGATTTAACCATTTAAATTGACATACATCAGTTGATATGATTTATATCAAGACACAAAAAAAGAGCACCCATTTCTGAGTGCTCAAAAATGACAAGGAACGATTTTTAGGCTGGATTCGAACCAGCATGTCCTAACGGACGATTGTTTTCAAGACAATTGAGTGTACCATTTCTCCACAAGGTAACTTGCTGTACATTCCTTTGTAGCGAGAGAGGGATTCGAACCCCCCACCTATCGGATATGAGCCGATTGTTCTAACCAACTGGACTATCTCGCCAAATTTCTCGCCATGTGGTGAGATTATTTTCTATCAACGAAATTGAGCAGCAAGAATCCATCTTCCTTCTCATATTTCTTGATATTATATCTGTTTCTCAAACATGATAGTATTGGTAGTTTTCTATATAACCATGAACAATTAGCTTTATCTATGATGTTTGGAATTCCATTATGCCTTTCATACCAGAATTTATATAGCGATTTACCATCACAAGTTCTATAGCCACCAAAATAGTTAATATTTGGGTAGATTGTTTCAATAATTTTACATGTATTTACAAATTTTTCTTCTATCCTATTATATTCACTATTATTTACCGTATCAGAAACGGTGGCATCAAAACTAATTCTGATTGTTACATCACCCTTCTTATCGAAATAGCTAAGTATTTCATACAATGAAAAAATAGAATATCTAGTATTACCATTTTTAGCTACGATATGGCAATGCTCGTCTGCATATAGTCTTAAATCGAATAGTCTTACTCCACAATATTCGTATTGTTCTTTATATGTTGTTGATTGGCATCTACCAAACCATCTAAAAAACCTAGACCACCACGAGGATGGTCTAAGGTATGTTAGAGAATTATTACTTCCAATTAGCATCTTATTTTCACTATTTATTACATATTATTTAAATACATAATAAATATAACGTGAATTTAAATAGTTATCTTACTTTTCCCACCACTTTACAGTATCGTCAGTAATCCAATTCACGAATTTGGTGTATATTTTGCTGATTAAGATACGTTCATCAACCCACTCTGTTCCTACAGGAGCAACAATCATCTTTGGTGCGTTAGAGTAATTTTCATAAGAAGCCTTTGGAGTAAGGTGTACAGTTTTATTACCAATCTTCACAGTAATATTCAAAGCATCAACTGCATCTTCTGCCTTCATTGTTGCATAGTCTTTTCCACTAGGAAGATTAACTGTGAAATGAACTGGTGCTAAGTTGCTTCTACCCTTTAGACCTCTGTCTTCTGCATGTGTGTTAACCATTACATCAGTATCAACACCAAATAAGGCGTGTACCTCATAAGTGTTACCTTCTCCTTCACCAATATACAATGGAAGAGTACCACCTGCTGCTTGTAATAAGATGTCAGCCTTATAAGTATCGCCATCCTTGACAAATAAAATGTCAAACACAATATCATTATAGTCAAAGTCTGAACTCATTGTACCAAGGTCTTCAGCCATAACACGTACACGCTGTGCAGGAACGCCCTTACCTGGCACAATTTTCACAATCCAGTCGTTGTAGATGTAATCTCTTTGAACCTGCTGATTTGGATTCTGTCCCTCGGCAGAAAAATCAAATCCTACATAGTAATTACCGTCAATTACTTCCATACGGAAATGTTGATATGAACCACTACTTTCAGAACTATAGTAACCAAAGATATTAGTATTACTATTAACCATTAACATACGACCGCCATAGTCATCACTATTACTGTTATTGAAATCAAACATATGGTCTTCATATGGTTTTACTGTTTGAATTTCTGTTTCCAAAGGCCAGTAACAAGTAGTAACTTCTTTTTTGTCTGTAATTGTATACAGATAATCCATATGGTCAGAACCAACAAGAGGCTGAGCATCTTGTTTCAATCCTTGTGCATAGTCATTATTAATATATTGATTACGAGCATAGTATGTTGCTACACCTTTATAAACTTGCTGTACAAAGAAGCAATCCAAGTCAATTAAAGATTCATACTTTTCTGCACCTTTCTGATTAAACACTGCCAAAACCTTTTCACGTTCTGTATCAGTAATGTCTACTGGAACAACATAACCTTCATCTTCCCACATGTTACCATTAGGATAAGCTGCCCTCATAGTGTTCGTTACATTAATCAATGGTACAGTATTCATACCCCATCTGTGATTAGCATACTGAGCTTCAGTTACACCAAATGTGGTGTTGAAGTTGTCAGTCAACACTTGTTCTTTTGTTTGTTCGTAGCTTGTTGGGTCAACATCTTTCACGCAAGATGAAATTGTAAATACAGCCAACATAAATAAAAAAATCTTTTTCATTTTTGTTTATTTAAATTTGTTATTTAATATTATGATTTTTAGCATACTCTATACCGTATTCAAAAAATTTTTTACACAACTCTGACACTCTAGCTTGTGCCATTAATGATGACTCACCAAGCAAAGCTACTGTTAGCTTTCTACGAAAGTATTCTTGTTTCTCTTTATCTGTTGTCACCATAGCAGTACTCCTTATATTTAATAGGTTAGTTTTTCTAAGAACTCATCGCCCTCTTCATCATTCACATATATTCCCATGTCAAAAATACATCGTTTACGCAAGTTTCTTGCATCACATGTATTATAAATACTGCACCTTGTATCACATGGAATCATTGTATATCGCCTTTTAACGTGTTATTTTCTAAGTCTCTAGATTCTTTGCGTGTTTTTTTAATCTTTTGGTGTGATTCTATTTTCTTCCACGCTTCACGCCAATGTTTAGAGGTTTTTTTATATAATTTTACTTTAGATTCTGGGTCTGCATCCAATTCTTTCCAATTTTTTGCATCCCTATATCCTCTAGGAGAATTTTCATCTTTAATTTTCCAATAATAAAGGTTTCGATTTATCCTAGAAACATACTTTAAATAAGCAGTCCAAAGTCTATAAGCTTTTCCTCTTTTATCCATAAATATAAATAGTTTTTAATAACGGAATGTTTTCAAGTGATATGTACCATCATCTAGTTTTACACCACCATCATCAATATGTCTTCCGTTCTTTATCCATTCCTCATAAGTGAATGGGCGCCAGTACTCGGCAAATATATCCCCATTACACCACATGTTGAAGATATATTTCTGGTATTCTTCTTCGTATGGTCTGTTCATATTTTTAATAAGTTAAGTGATGGGGATGGGATTCAAACCCATGTAAACAACTTTAGGAGAGTTGTGCCTAATTCACTCGACCACCCCACCAATAAATAAAAAGGCTTACCAACCATTCTCCTAATTGATAAGCCTATTAAATGTCTTAGCGTCTGCCAATACTTCCAAGACTGAATCGACTGTGCATAACGCTTGATGCGCCATCAGTCTCTGGAATGTTCTTCCAAGGTTCATCGACCTTGCGAACAAAACGTCCGTTAGCATCACGTCTTACTACCTCTTGCTCCATTCCATCCTCGACAACTTGCTTAAGTTTTGGACATGGAACAAAGCGAGTATCTTCTCTACGAACCTCTGGTCTACCACACTGAGACTGCCTTGGCTGTACGCAACCGTTAAGCAGTTCAGTAACTACACAAAGCAAAGCTGCGGAAGCAATCTGAAGCTCTGGAGTACTGTCAATCAAGTAGACATCCTTAGTCCTTACGTCAAACGCAAGCACTGCGTGTGCGCCATTACGTGCATCACGACTGATAGCACGTGCCTCATCGCCAGTGAGCTTGTACTCACGGTCAGCGTTAGGAGTGGTTGCACACTCTACATGATTCTCAGAGAGGTGATAGATTACGAGACGAAGATTTGACTTGTCACTGCACTGTGACAGAATTTCAGCCATAGGGCTGTTGTCAGAATGAAGTCTTACGTAATTCCACATAAATCTCTTGTTTTTTAGATTAATACTGTTAAGAAATTAGGTGGGTAGTCGTTTTGGGTGGCTACCCACCTTTAGATTAGAGGTTTGCTATTCCGCTAATTACTCAGCATTAGCAACATCCTCGTCATCACCACCGAAGAACTCGTCATAAGTTGCTTGAGCAATCTTAAGCTCTACACCGATAGTGTAAAGGCGAGTCTTAGCTTCCTGAAGGTCAGCAGCCCATGTGTTAGGATTCCAACCCTTTACACCAGGACGAAGGCTGTCTGTGGTGTCTGGAGCGAAGTCAGTCAAACCCTGAATCTTCATTTCCACGTTTGTCTTCTCAATCTTGAGCTTGTGGATGATTTCCTCTTGGGCAATCTTTGCCTGTGTGTTAATCTGTGAAGCACGTGCTTGCAAAGCCTTAGAGTCATTCTGACTCATCATCTGTAAAAACTTTCCCATGTTGTTTAAGTTTAAATTGTTAATAAAGTGAATTATAAATGTTTGTTTCGCAACTTGCGTTGCATTGTTTGTTTCTTAATTACATTGCAAAGATATAGAAAATTTTTGAGACTTCCAAATTTTTGCACGTTAAAGAGTGTTAATAGTTAAATTATTATTTCAATATAAGTAATTTCCTTTTATAATTAATGGAAACACCACCCAAACCATTCAAAACGTTCATTCCAAGTAGCAAAGGTGCGTCTGGATTCTCCATTACCAAACATTCAACATCTTTAACAGAGGTGTCACCTATTGAAACTTCGGCAATTTTAACTGTAAAGCATTTTGTGGTATCTCCATTGGCTATTGTACATTTAGAAACCTCTACTGTGCTATCTGATAATAGTTTCTGCTTTCTCAAGAACTCATACTCTATAATAGAAATAGACATTATTGAGGCTCCAGTGTCTAATGTCATCTTCATTGGAACTCCGTTGACTTTAGCACCAACTAAATAACAATTTCCATCTTGTTCTAATTTAACAGCGTATTCAAAATCTTTGACTTGTTTCCATTCAACACTATCGTTTTTATTTGGTGTGTGTAGGATGCTATCGACTTTTGCGGTGATAACTGCTGCACTATCTTCATCAATATTTAATCCTAAAGCCTTTGCTTCTAAAACATTGTACGCTCGTGGAAATAGCACTGAAAACAACCAAATAAATGCAACTACTACGATGATTATAAGTGTTAACTTTGTTAAACAACTAGATAATGTTATCTTCTTCATATTTTATTTACTAAAAACTTTAAAAGCGTCATCTACTAGTTTGTCAACCATATCTATTTGATAAGTTGCTAACTCACTTCTAAACATTCGACCACTCATTGTGCGTCTAGCTTTTCTTTTTTTACCACCAACAGTTTTAGTAATCTCTTTCTTTTTTGGTGGCTGCAAGTGTTCAGCCTCAGTTGAATATCCGATGTGTGTGAATCCTAGGAATGAACCATTCTTCTCAATCTTACAAATTTCAACGTGGTCAGCACCATATTTGAATTCACCAGTACGAACTTTAATCTGTTTAACGTATCTCAGTGTTTGGTCTTTAAGACTCATTCCAACTGCAAACATTGCATCAAAGAAATTAGTAAGCTTTTTGCTTCCACTAAGACTGTTCTGTGTGAGGGGTGAGCCTAAGTTTCGTTTTGGAGTATGAGATAGAACCAATATACTAGCTCCATATTTCTTTTTAATTTCACATAGATTCTTCATCAGCTTACCAGCAGTAGTTGCTGTGTCTTTCATATTAACAAGCCAACTCAAGTTATCTACAATTAATATCTTGGAGTTATACTTGATGATATTAGCTTCAATAGCCTCTATGATAACTTCATCAAACGCTTTCTTAGAATACTCGCAATAATCTCTTACCTTATCACTATCAAGTTCTACCCTAATAAACTTGTCGTTAAAGTTGAATGTTTCCTTGGTCTTTTCGTCTGTGTACCTAAGTTCAAACTGCTTCTTACTTAACTCAAAGTCATAATAAAGAATGGTATCGTCACCTTTTAGTTTTTCAGCAATAGAATTACCAATCTGTACGGCAAGAATACTCTTACCGACATTAGCATCTGCGAAGAGGCAACAAACCTCATTCTCAAACCAAAACTCTTTCCAGAGCTTATTTGGATTCTTCTGTGTCTTTGCAGCCTCAATAGTCTCATTGGCTGTCATTGCACTAAAGATGTCTGTAAGTGAAGGTTTGTTTGCCATTATATAAAAAATTAAATGATTTCTAATAGTTAAAATTAGCTGCTAGGGGCAGGCTCGTTCTAACGATTATCCCCTCTTAACTGAGTACGCCCATAGGTCTTATTGCGCAATTATCTCCTACTGCTTTCTCTGCCCTGTGGTAGACCTTTATCAAATTACGTCCGCAGCAGCCAATTATGAATAATGGCAGTGCTTTGGTGCAACCCAAGTCTTTCGCTACTCGCTTAAAAAACATCAATTGGGAAATATTCATCCAATTTTAGTTTGACATTGCACTTACTGAATTCCTCTAGTAATTACGTAAGCGTAATGATAATTATAATACTTTCACTTATATTCGGACATACCGAACTACCATTTTTGTACCCCCTAGAGGAATCGAACCTCTCTTACCACGTGAGTTACCCCTAGGTGTCCTAACCAATAGACGAAGGAGGTATAGACGAGAAATGATTTTGCTAGCGTTGCTCACTTCTCGCAAAAGCAACAGTTGTACTCAACCAACGAGACGGTTTATTTGCCCACTAGCTCGAAATCCGACAACCCAGCTAGCTGCTTTAAGACCAGCCAATCTACAAGTTTATGCGCTAATCCTCACGCAAAAAGGGAAACTTGTTCACCCTTAAATTTTCAACTTATCGTCTAACGTTCCACATACTAGTTGAATTTCCTCCAACTAGAACATCGATATTAGCACCGTTCTTTGCTGCAATTGTTTCAATCCATTTCAAACTGATAAAATCAGAAGTACTCAAATGCATTTCCTCCATATATGCCTTATCAGCTTTTGCCCTCTGACGTTCAGCCTTCTCACGTGCCAATTGCACCTCTGCCTCACGTTCTTGCGTTTGCTTTGCTTGTACCGCTTTGGCAGTGTTATTCATTTCCTCAAGCTGTTTCTCATTAGGAGTTGCCTTACCAATGGTAACTTGTCTAATGATAATTGGAAATTCTTTCTCCTTAGATAGCTTTGCAACAAAATCTTGCATTTGTTTCAATACCTTGGTATCAATATCATTCAGAATTGCACGATTAGACATAAGGTCAAATGGGCTATGCTGAGAAATGTGGTCACGTACAAGATTACAATACTCATTATAGATGTTTGTGTTAAACCAATCCACTCCATAGTTCTGCAATAAGATAGGTGTTTTACCCTTCTCAATCTGAGTGATAATGATTGTGTGGAAATCAAGTGGTGTGTTGTCATCAGAGAATAAATCGTTCATATCCACTTGATGTTTAATTGGGATAATCTTAAATGTCTCTGTGTCAGTAGACCACCAAATCCACTTAAGACCAGTCTCTACAGCATTCTTTTGAACACCACCATGACCAAAGAACCAAGGCTTGTCAATCAGAACAGTCTCCTCATCTGCATCAACTGTGGTGCAGCCCATACATGAGGTTAAACTAAACATTGCCATAATAGCAATTGAAAACATTGTTAAAAATTTTTTCATAATTTTATTTTTAATTAAAAGTTCAACAATTCAGTTTATTAATAGAAAGGGTATACTTCGACCTCAAGAGAATCCAAAGCATCTGCTGTTACTGGCTCCTTGTCAACAATGTTGATTTTTGCGTAACCACAGTCACCACCCTCAATATAGAAGCCACCGTCTTTTTTACGCTCAACATTCTCGTTCTCCCATTGAGTACGCTCTTCATCATTCTCAAAGATGTAATCTTCAAGAATCTTCTTGTAAACTTTCTCTGCAACAGCTCTTGCTGTTTTCTCACTGTCACAAGGGATGACCTCAGTATTTACACAATAGTCATCACTGTCAAAAAACATTGTTTCTACTACAATCATTGTTTTATTATTTAATGTTAATCTTTTTTAATTGATTTATCCTCTGTAATGGTATCAACAACCCATTGAATGAAATCATCTTGAATCTTTGCTGCTTCAGTGGGTGTAAGATTATATCCACCACTTCCAATTAATGTGCCCCAACCACGAACCATAATTAAAGACCCATTAACATAAAGTCTGTCTTTATCTACGATTACTTCAGACTTATCGTACTTTTCGCTTGGTTCACCGTTAAGTAGACCAATAATATGATTCATGTGTGCTTGTGCCTTATAGCCAAATGCGGTAAAAGTTTTTGTTCCGTTTGAACTAAACACATAAATCTCTAAGTCACCAACTTTGAATGGTGGAACATACACGTCTTTAAATGTCAAAATTTCTTTCATTGTTGCAGAGAGAGGATTCGAACCTCTGACCTCCCCATTATGCGTGGGGCGAGCTAACCGACTGCTCCACTCTACGAATGCTATCTGTTTATTACGTCTATTATAGCAAAGACCTAAGTACTTAGAATGGAATCGAACTTTCAAAAGGTAATGGCCTGTTACCTAATGACTCAGATACCATCGTGGGCCAGCCTGGACTCGAACCAGGGACCTCAATCTTATGAGGATTTTGCTCTAACCGACTGAGCTACAAGCCCTAGTGCCAAAGGAACTTTCAAGCTAATTCTATCATATATGCCGTGCTTTACGCCTAGACTCTAGCACATTTAAATCATACTCCTTCCGTAACGTTACACATACGAATCCTATGTTAGACTCTCTTTGGCTATAGTTATCACTTAATAATAATCATAATCGTCATCGTAAAAACCTATCATAACTTAATTTTATTTGATGGTGCAAAGATACGAAAAATAATTGAAATACCCAAATTTTTTAAAGTTTTTTAAGTTTTGTATATAAGAAAAATCCAATCCACACTAACGTTGATAATATACCCACCGACAAAATTATAACTAAAATACCTAATAATGTCATAGATAGTTTAAGCAAATTATTAATGAAGTTATTTAATATTTTTTTTTCTTTTGCTTTTTTATCGGCATCTTCTTTTTTCTTTATTTCTTTCCTAATTGAATCATTTTTAGATTTGTCAATCGGAACAAGATTAAGCCCATCTACCTTAAACCCTATTTGTGTTTTGTTTTCATCATTAAAGATAAGGTATTCTGAACCATTTTTATCTTTAACTTTATCCCCTTTAATCCAATAGGTATCCGCAGATGCAAGTGTAGAAAACAGCAAGGTTAATACTATTATTAATGTCCTCATATTAATATTTTTGTTTAGAAGGTATAACACCTCTTACACCTCCACGTGGGTCTTCAACATCACCGTCATATCTTGGTATAATGTGAATGTGACAGTGCATGACGGTTTGTCCAGCACTCTTACCACAATTAACACCGATGTTATAACCACTTGGATGATACTTATCATCAAGTATATTTTTAATGTGTTTTATCCAATACTGAATTGAATTTGTTAATTGTTCTGGTAAATCAAAAAATGTCTCACAATGTTCTTTAGGAATAAGAAGAACATGTCCTTTTGATACTGGATATTTGTCATACATGGCAATCCATTTCCTTGTTTCAAAAAGAACTCTGTCTTTTTCAATACCATCACAAAATACGCAACCTTCCATTATTCTTCAACTGTTATACGTTTTATCTCACCAATTGTAATATCTAACGCTTCATTGATAGCAGCCTCGATATTTCTTCCTCTCAATCCATCAACATTGATTTTGCTGTACTTAAAATCAACTTTCTTGTCTGTTAACGTGGCAACACAAATCCAAACCGTATCATCTAGGTCTTCATCAGCAGCCATAGGTGGAACTACATTACCAACAACAGCCACACAGATGTCTGTATTAAGCTTATAAAGCCCATTGAGAGCCATTTGGCAAGCTGTTTGGGAACTAACAAGCCCATTATTTTTAAACACGTTGTGGGATATTTCTAACATTTTCTCCATGTGTTCTGCATCCACCGTTACAATTGTACCACTGTATACAGTTGAAAGCCCACACATGCTTGATATTGATGCGCCAAGCAAACCGCTAGTACAATGCTCAACTGTTCCGATGGTTAGACCAGAATTCAGAAGCTCTAACCCTAATACTCTTAATTTATCCCTCATTTTTTATTTCTGTTTTTTACCATACAATTCCATCTGTACTTTCAGCATCTTTTTGTTAATGTTTTGACGCTGTTTTCTAAGATTCTCTATTACATAGTTATATGCCTCTTCTTTATCAAGGTATAACTTGACATGGCCGTAATAATAATATACACTAGATTTGGTTATATTAAGCCCCCCATAAAATATTGTATGATACACATGTTCTTGGCATCTTCCTAATTTGTCAATTAGTTTAAGTTCTATGGTGTCACTACCATAAAATCTGTTTTTCTTTATTTTACCTTTTTTAGCTTTAATGGAATTACCTTTAACTTCATAGTAATCTATGATTTGTCCTTCCATTTGTTTTAAGTCATCAAATGTCATTGCATAATAATTTTATAATTTCACTTTGTGCAAATGTATAAAAAAGAATTGAGAAAGACAACCATCTTCCTCAACTTTAACAATCTTTAACTTTACACTTGTTTTGTGCTCTGTTTATTTTGTTGTAAAAATTAATCCTTTTCAGTTTATCAGTAGACTTATTGGCTGTAGCCAAATAAGAGTTCTTAGCTTTTTTCTTTTTATTCTCGCTTGCCATAATAATATAGAATAGGTTTACCTGTACCAACCTTAAAGGTATCCTCTTATCCATCAAGGAACTAGGGCAAGGGGCTAATCCTCGCACCGCATTACTGCTTGCCTACCAGTTCTTACGTGGTTTTCGCTTGTCTAACTATTTCAGCACCCAACGTGGGAGCACCAAGCCGTAGTTGGGAACTCTGGACTCGAACCAAAACATCCTAGTGAATCAGACTAGGCGCATTAACCATTTTTGCTAATCCCCAATGGGGCAGACAACCTTATTACTGCCATTCTCACATTTAGTCACCCCCCAAACATGAGTTTTATGTCAATCAGACAAAGGAAAATGGATGCGTGAGCATAGTAGGATTCGAACCCACGATGAACTTTCTCAAGCCCATAACGGTTTTAGGGACCGCCACAATCGACCACTCTGCCATATGCCCATTTATTTCATATTGCAAAGATACGAAAAAAAATTGAATTATCCAAATTTTTTAGGAATTTTTTACAAAAAAAAAGCACCATAAGCAAGAGCCTACAGTGCTTTTTATATCGCATCAATCTTCGGTAACAATATCTAGATTCTTGAATAGCTCTTCGTGACCGTGTACTGCAATTGCAGTAATTTTATTATCTAAATCTGGTTCCATGAACACAGAATAGTCAATACCTAGAAGCTCAAGTTTTCTTTTCCACTGTTTTACGTCAGCTCTCAAGTAAATAAGATATTCGTTTTCCCACTGGCGGCTATATTTGTGCTCAAGCATCCATTGTGCTACAGCATGACCGCCTTGTACACAACCATACACTGGTTTTAATGTCTTGTCAATTAAGACATAAAGCTTATTTTTAATCATTTTCAGTTGAAGCATATTTGTTATAAATGTTAATCACTGCGTTTTTAAACGCTGGGATAGCATAACTATCAGTCATATCACCGCCACTTACGCCCCAGCGACCACTATATAACA
>Ga0247610_10001714_pt1 | contig 26635 bp, 15 predicted proteins | sample 174DNAGHGhighgp2_FD_193483 | JGI IMG/M metagenome (GOLD analysis project Ga0247610, IMG submission 193483) | Sheep rumen microbial communities from Palmerston North, Manawatu-Wanganui, New Zealand - 1742 DNA GHGhigh gp2 | ecosystem: Host-associated > Mammals > Digestive system > Stomach > Rumen...
CATGGCAACATATTTCCGCGACTTCCTGCGCCGATACATGACAGCGAAACGCCCACGCAAGGCCGACTACCCACAGTGGAACTATGTAAAGTATTTCATCGACTCGCTGACATGGGAACAGGACCCGCTCTTCGGGTGGTGCAACAAGAACACCAAGCGCGACGGCTCAAACTATAACATCTATACCGACGGCCTGAAGGTGTACACCACCATCGACTCGCGCCTGCAAAAATATGCCGAGCAGGCATGCTACGACCATGTCGTGGGCTACCTGCAACCGGAATTTGACAAGAGTAACCTCAGAAAGCCCAACGCGCCATACTCAAACTCCATCTCGCGCTCAGACATGCTGCGCATACTCCAGCGAAACGTGCGCCAGTCGGAACGTTACCGCGTGATGAAAGCTGCCGGCATGAGCGACGATGAGATAGACAAGGCGTTCAACACAAAGACCAAGATGCAGGTGTTCACCTATCACGGCGAAAAAGACACACTCATGACACCCATGGACTCCATACGCTACTACAAGTCATTCCTGCGCACAGGATTTGTAAGCATGGACCCGAAGAACGGCAACGTGAGAGCATACGTTGGCGGCCTCGACTTCCACACCTTCGCCTACGACATGGCCACCGAGGGCCGCCGGCAGGTGGGCTCCACCATCAAGCCATTCCTCTACTCACTGGCCATGGAAAACGGCATGACACCCTGCGACGAGGTGCCCAACCAACAGGAGACATACATCGTGGCAGGACAGCCTTGGACGCCGCGCAACGGCAGCCGCGCACGCTATGGTGAAATGGTCACACTGAAATGGGGTCTGCAGCAGTCGAACAACTGGATATCGGCCTACCTTATGATGCACCGCCTGAACCCGAAAGCCTTCGTCGACGTGCTGCGTCGCTACGGCATCCGCAACCCGGAGATCCACCCGTCGCCAGCACTCTGCCTCGGTCCATGCGAGATAACGGTAAGCGAGATGGTCAGCGCCTACACCGCCTTTGTGAACCATGGCATACGCTCAGCACCGCTCTACGTCACTCGCATCGTGGACAACGAGGGCAACAAGGTGGCCGAGTTCAAACCCCGCATGAACGAGGTGATCAGCGGTGAGAGCGCCGACAAGATGCTCTACATGCTGCGTGCCGTGGTGGACGGCGGCACTGCCGGACGCCTGCGCTCACGGCATGGTCTCACTGCCCCCATGGGAGGCAAAACGGGAACGACCAACTCGAACAGCGACGCATGGTTCATGGGCATCACGCCCAAGCTTGTGTCGGGCTGCTGGGTGGGAGGCGACGACCGCGACATACACTTTGACAGCATGACCTTCGGACAGGGCGCAGCAGCTGCACTGCCAATCTTCGGAAAGTATATGACCAGAGTCTACAACGACCCGTCACTGGGCATAACACAGGCCGACCAGTTCGACGTGCCACGTGGATTTGCCCCATGCCATAGCGAGGACGACATGCAAGTGGTCGACGACATGGAGGGCGACAGCATCGTCGTGTCAGATATTGACAACATCATCGACTAAGCATCTCGTTAGTTTTTGCGTACAAGCGAGGACTTTTTGCGTATAGGCGCAAGGTATTTTGCGTATAGGCAAAAACAAATCAGGTACGACTAACGTACTTGTTTCCTTTACTGAAACGCCCAGAGAACTACGACTTACAACTAACAAAGGATAAATCTTGCAGAACCAAATTTAGGGGAATGTCAAAAGCGGGATGGTCACCTCATTGTCTGCTGCGACTGGAGAACAGCCCGTTTAATGCGATATTCATGGATAGTTGCGGGAAAAAGGCAAGAAAAGAAGCGTAAAATTTGCATAAGCCGCAAATAATGCTTAACTTTGCAGCGCCCACAAACTATTATTTGATTATGAAGCGGACAACAGACAGACTATGGCAACTGATGGCTATGCTGGCCATCATACTCTGCATTGCAGCATGTAAAGAGACCGATGGCACGGACATCGACAAACCCATTTCCACTGTGCCTGTCAGCAGCAGCGACTGGCAGACGGTGCCTGCCACAGGCGGAACCATCGAAAAGGGTGACTTAGCCCTCAGCTTCCCTTCTGGCACCTTCGACAAAGACACCCGGGTAGCCATCACCGAAATGAAGAACGGGCCGCTTGGAGGCGGCCTGGACGCGTCGCCGTTTTACCAAATCACCATGCCGCAGTCAACATCCAAGCCCATGAAAGTGAGTATAAAGGCCGACAAGGTGGACGGAGAAGCAAACATCGTGGTTTACTCACCCGGATACATCACCATGATTACCCAAGAGACCATGGACTCGAAAAAAGAGGTGACAACCTATAGCAACGGTGAGTATTCCTGCACACTGCCAGCCTTCGACGCCAGTAGAAGCAAGGACAACACCAGCATCTTTATAGGACTGGGGCGGATACCCACCGGCGCAGCGGCAACAATGGCTACGCGAGCAACAGATGAATCTGAAATAATAGACAGCGTCGCCGGTGTGAGTTGGCGACTGACCATCGAATATGGCTACTGGGAGCGTTGGAATAAAAATAAGCAATATAACAAACTGAAAGGACTGTTGCCTGCTCTGAATGTGTTCATCAAAGAAGCCATAGTGGACATCACTGATCTGGGCTTCAAGGTTCCAAAAGGAACGAGGCTCAACTATAAGATAAGTAGCTTCACCGATTTGTATGACAAATGGAAAAAAGTCGACCAAAGTTATGGATGCTACTTTGCCAGCTATATTAGCAGAAGCTTTGACAATATCTGGCTGAAAGACGTGCTGTTACTCAATAGCGGCAACACAAATAATCTCAGACAGACCATCATACACGAGACTTTGCATAACTTCCAAGAATACTATTACCCATTCATCATCAGTCCTTTTGCAACAGGCGAATGGCTAGCTATGTTTGAGATGGGATCCGTCTGGATAGAAAAATACAGGAACCATGGCGAACCCAGTGCAAAATTCCAGCTGAACAACGGGGGAATAGTCAACTCCTTTACTAACGATTTCAGGCTTGGACTGTCAAGTTCAAGCAGCGACATCAAAGCACTGTACGGAGATTACGGTGAATACGGCTACGCATTGGGGCCGCTGCTCCACTACTGTGTGAGCAAGAACTACCGGTATGGCTTTGAAGACAAAGTGGTGGAAAGCCTATACAGCAAATACTGGAAAGTATTAAGCGACGGACAATCCGTAATTGACGTGCTCTCCAATTGGTATACAGGAACCTTCGCGTCCAAAACCAAAGACCATCTGCAAGACCACATCAACAACTACTATCTCGCACTGTGGAAAGGGGAAGTGATGCAAGAGTTTAACATTGTCAAAATGCAAGGCGACGTAAAAGGGGCATTGTTAGACAAAATTGAAGATTATGAAATCCCCTCTTTGGACGAGAAGAACACCAAGTTCAGCCTCAACGGTAAGATCTATCCTTACGGATGCGAGGGGCTGTATTTCCAAATGTATAGCAAAGACTTCAAAGACGGGCAGCTTCTTGAAAACGAAATGGTCATTCGGCAGGATGCGGAAAAACTCAAGACCTATCTCCTGTATTCAGACGGAGACCACATCGTGCAATATCCCTATGTGGCCACTGCAGATGACCCCATTTATGTCAGCGGCGAGGAACTGGAAGCCTGGCGTAAAAAAGCCAATGGCTACTACTATTTCTTTATCCTGACACTCAGGGAAGAAGACTACCTGTCAAAATCAGGAACAATAGCCTCAAAAGAAAGTGTTGAACTGCGTAAAGCTGAATCCGATTTTGAAATCAGCCCCAATGCCATCACTGCTGAAGAAGGGGGCGACCAGTTTACCGTCAGACTGCTCAACACGTCAGGTGCTGCGCTCACTTGCGATGAAAGTGACTATTGGTTTAACGCAGAGATAAAAAAGCTCGCGGGCGGCAACAAGGAAAACATCATGCTTGTAACCGTAGAAGAAAACAATACCAACCGCTATCGCACAGGAAAAGTCGTCGTCAAGATGATGGTTGGCTCGAAGGCAATAGAGAAAACCCTCAGCGTAGCACAGTATGGCGGCCTGCAGTTAGACCAGACGGAGCTGACATTCGACGTCAAAGGCGGCACAGAGATTGTAAATATACTCACCTCGATGAAACCCATCACTGTCAACCTGAACGGATGCGAAGGCTGGGTGCGGATTCAGCAGGATGACCGGAAGCTGACTATCACTGTGCTGGAAAACAAGGGCATGAAGCGAAACGGCACAATAATCATTTCCGGCTATAGCGAAAAGAATATTGGCTTCAGCTCCGTGAAACTGGCAATAAGCCAGGACGGACAAGAGCCTGACGGATATGCCAAAGTCACACCCACTTTAATAGAGTTTCCTGCATACGGGGGACTCGCAATAGTGGACACAGAGGAAGACTATGAAAACACATACACCACTTTCGACCCAACCCCAACAGCCTCGCTCATGAAGTCGTGGGGCTCAGGGACCTATAGTAGCGAGTGCTATATCACGGCTGCGCCCAACAACAGCAACAAGGCTACTACCGACACGCTGGTATTCTCCTACTCAAACAACGAGGACACACCATACGCTGAAAGATACAAGATTCCAGTCATCATCAAGCAGAAGGCGGGACCGGCCGACCTGCAAGACATGATGAAGATGATGAAGGGCGAATGGATTTCCACTGAGGAGAGCAACCCGACATGGCAAAGACGACTGGTGTACAATGGCGACGGCACATATACCAGTCAGCAAAGGACACGAACAAGTGAGAGCAAGCCATGGGGAAACTGGTCCAGCGTAAGCTCACACAAATACAAAGTGACGAGCTATAGTCAGTCTGGCAACAGCATAAGAATCAACATTGTGGAGGATGGGAAGAACGAGACCTTCCTCGCCTTCTTCCCGCACTATGTGATATACTACGGATGGTATTTGGTAAAAGAAAAGTAAGGCATAGGCAAACATTATAACCTACTTTAAATAATAAGGTGAAAAGAGATATGAAGCAGCAACTAAGAAGCAGCGTCTGCACCGAGGGCAGACGAATGGCCGGCGCCCGGGCACTGTGGGTGGCCACGGGAATGAAGCACGAACAGTTTGGCAAGCCCATCATTGCAATAGTGAACTCCTTCACACAGTTTGTCCCAGGACACACACACCTGCATGAGATAGGCCAGACAGTGCACGAAGAGATAGAGAAGCTGGGGTGTTACGCCGCCGAGTTCAACACCATCGCCATCGACGACGGCATCGCCATGGGCCACGACGGAATGTTGTACAGCCTGCCAAGCCGCGACATAATAGCCGACTCGGTGGAGTACATGGTCAACGCCCACAAGGCCGACGCCATGGTGTGCATATCCAACTGCGACAAGGTGACACCCGGCATGCTCATGGCCGCCATGCGCCTGAACATACCCACCGTGTTTGTCTCTGGCGGCCCCATGGAGGCCGGACGCTGGCACGGCGAGAACGCCGACCTCATCACCGCCATGGTGAAAGGCGCCGACCCAAGCATCACCGACCAAGAGCTGGAGGAGATAGAGCACTGCGCCTGCCCCGGCTGCGGCTCGTGCAGCGGCATGTTCACCGCCAACTCGATGAACTCGCTCACCGAGGCCATAGGGCTCTCACTGCCCGGCAACGGCACCATACTCGCCACACACACTAACCGCATAAAGCTCTTCAAAGATGCCGCCAAGCTGATAGTGAAAAACGCGCTGGCATACTACGAGGACGGCGACGAGAGCGTACTCCCCCGTTCGATAGCCACCCGGCAGGCTTTCCTCAACGCCATGACGCTCGACATTGCCATGGGCGGAAGCACCAACACCGTGCTCCACCTGCTGGCCGTGGCACAGGAGGCCGGTGTCGACTTCACCATGAGCGACATTGACGCACTGAGCCGAAAGACGCCTTGCCTGTGCAAGCTGGCGCCCAACACGCAGAAATACTCGGTGCAGGAGTGCAACCGTGCCGGTGGCATTCTCGCAATACTGCGCGAACTGAACAAAGGCGGACTGGTGGACGGAACGGCCATGCGCGTGGACGGCTACACACTGGAGGAGGCACTCGACACCTACAACCCGGCTCCTATAGCCCATTCGCCGCAGACGCCACACCCGGCACACTTCTATTTCAGCGCCCCGGGCAACCGATTCTCCACGAAGATGGGCTCCCAGAGTGAGCTTTACGAGTCGCTCGACCTGGACCGTGAGAACGGATGCATACGCGACATAGAACACGCCTACACCAAGGACGGTGGACTTGCCGTGCTCTTTGGCAACATAGCCCAGGACGGCTGTGTGGTGAAGACTGCCGGTGTGGACGAGAGCCTCTGGCACTTCGAAGGCCCCGCAGTGGTGTTCGACTCGCAGGAGGACGCCTGCGAGGGCATTCTCGGCGGCAAAGTGAAGAGCGGCGACTGCGTGGTCATCACCCACGAAGGACCAAAGGGCGGACCGGGTATGCAGGAGATGCTCTATCCCACATCTTATATAAAGAGTATGCATCTGGGCAAGGAGTGCGCCCTCATCACCGACGGACGTTTCTCAGGAGGCACCAGCGGACTCTCCATCGGCCACATCTCGCCAGAGGCTGCCAACGGCGGAAACATAGGCAAGATAGTGGACGGCGACATCATTGTCATCGACATACCCTCGCGCAGCATCAATGTGAAGCTCAGCGACGCAGAACTGTCGGCAAGGGAACAACAGCCGCTACGCAGACAGCGGACAGTGAGCAAGGCACTGCGAGCCTACGCTCAAAGCGTGGCCAGCGCTGACAAGGGAGGGGTGAGAATAATTGAAGATTGAAAAGTTGAAAAAGCGAAAAGCTGAAAGATTGAAACAGATGAAAGAGACCATTACTGGAAAAGAAGCACTGATGCGGGCGCTTAAGGCAGAGGGTGTGAAAACCATCTTCGGCTACCCCGGCGGGAGTATCATGCCCGTATACGACGCCCTTTACGACTACACGCGAGGCGAGAAGAAGTGTTTCGACCATATACTGGTGCGGCACGAACAGGCCGCTACACATGCTGCGGAAGGCTATGCCCGCGTAAGCGGAGAAGTGGGGGTGGCTATAGTGACCAGCGGCCCTGGTGCCACCAACACCCTGACAGGTGTGGCCGACGCCATGCTCGACTCAACGCCGATAGTCGTCATCGCAGGACAGGTGGCCATCAACGCTCTGGGAACAGACGCTTTCCAGGAGGTGGACTTAGTAGGCGTAGCCCAGCCCATCTCAAAATGGTCGTACCAGATACGCCATGCCCAAGACGTGGCCTGGGCTGTCAGCAGAGCCTTCTACATAGCACGCACTGGGCGTCCAGGACCCGTGGTGCTCGACTTCCCACGCAATGCACAGGTTGAGGAAATAGAGTGGGAGCCGCAGAAGGTGGATTTCGTAAGGTCTTACGTCCCCTATCCAAAACTAGACACCGAGGCCGTACAACAAGCCGCCGAAATAATCAACAGTGCGAAGAAACCACTGGCACTCGTTGGACAGGGGGTGGAACTGGGTCATGCGCAGGAGGAGCTTAAGGCTTTTCTGGAGAAGGCCGACATACCTGCCGGACGGACAATGTTAGGACTCAGCGCCCTGCCGTCGAACCACCCTTTGAATGTGGGCATGCTCGGTATGCACGGTAACTATGCAGTGAACCTGAAGGAGCAGGAGTGCGACGTACTGATAGCCATAGGCATGCGATTCAGTGACCGCGTGACAGGCAACCTGAAAACATACGCCAAGCAGGCTAAGGTTATTCACCTTGACATAGACAAGAGCGAGATAGACAAAAACGTGAAGACCGACGTGGCAGTGGTGGCCGACTGCCGTGTGTCACTGCCCGCCATCACCACCCTACTCCACCCTGCCAGACACAGCGAGTGGCGTGAGTCGTTCAAACCACTCGATGCAAAAGAGCAAGAGAAAGTCATCGAACCCGCCATCCACCCAAAAGAAGGGCCACTGCTGATGGGCGAGGTGGTGAACGCCGTGGCAGAAGCAACCCACGGAGAGGCTGTCCTCGTGACCGATGTGGGCCAAAACCAACTCTTCGCCACACGCTATTTCAAATATCACAAGAAACGCAGCATCTGCACAAGCGGAGGACTGGGCACCATGGGCTATGGCATGCCTGCCGCTATAGGGGCCACATTCGGAGTAAGGCACGCCGCCAGCAACCAGAATTGTGACACAGAGGAACAACGGACAGTGGTATGCTTCATGGGCGACGGCGGTTTCCAGATGAACATACAAGAGCTGGGCACCATAATGGAACAGCAGGCACCAGTGAAGATGATTCTGCTGAACAACAACTATCTGGGCAACGTGCGCCAGTGGCAGGACATGTTCTGGCAGCGGCGAAAGTCGTTCACGCGCATGATGAACCCTTGTTACGAATCTATAGCACAAGGCTATCATATCCCCTACGAGGCAGTCACAGACCGTGCTACCCTTAATGCGGCTGTAGGACACATGCTCTCCACTGAAGGACCTTTCATATTAGAGTGCGCCATAAAAGACGACGACGACGTGATGCCCATGACTCCACCAGGAAAGAATGTCGACGACATGATACTGGAACCATGATGAGTAATGAAAATATAATATTTATGGAAGAAAAGAAACTTTACACTCTGCTGGTATATTCAGAGAACATAGCAGGTATACTGAACCAGATAACAGCCGTTTTCACGCGCAGACAAGTGAACATAGAAAGCCTTAACGTTAGCGCCTCAAGCATACCACACGTACACAAATACACCATCACTGCATTTAGCGATGAGGACCAGATAACAAAGATAACGAAGCAGATAGAGAAGAAAATCGACGTGGTGAAGGCTACATGGTTCACCGACGACCAGCTGTTCATACGCGAGACGGGGCTATACAAGCTCTCTACCGATGCGGTACTGCGCACCCCAGAGATATCTAAAGCCATCCGTCGTTACGATGCCACCATAACAGAGGTAAACCCAACCTATGTCATAGTGATGAAGAGCGGCAAAACCGATGACATCATGTCGCTATACCGCACACTCGACGAGTTTGGCTGTGTGCTTCAGTACACCCGCAGCGGACGCATTGCCGTGACTCGCTCCACGCAAGAGCAGGTCAGCGAGTTCCTGGAGCAGCGCGAAAGAACTCGAGGATGAGCTTTTGCAAAGCCTTTTTTTTACAACTTTCCAACATTCTGTTACCTTTTTGAACACACGCAACAAATTGTGTTCCCACACATTGACTTTTATCAAAAAAAGTTGCAAAAAAGTTTGGAGGTGTCAAAAAAAATGTTTACCTTTGCATTGTTATCCTGAAAACAATCTTTTTACCTTAAAAGAACTAATACCTATTGAAGATAGAAGCGATCGGCTGTGAAGTCCATCGCTTTTGCTTTTTTATTTAGGTCTCCAAATGTCAATATGCCATCACACCAGAAAGCGAATATATGTCCGGTCGTCGAAGGAGTCAAAGCCAGGGCAGAATGCTTTTGTAGCCAGGAACTCCGGCCCGATATTCAATGGGTCTTTTTCCCGCTGCAAAGACAGTCTGCGCTCACTTTCCCCTAAGGTTCTGCAGAGGAAAGGGTAGCCGTCGGAGGCTAACACTATCTCCCACGGCTGGAAATCCAATGGAATGGTGCGTATGTGTAGCTTGTCAATGGGAAAGCCATCGACTACGCTGTAACCGTTGTTCTGATGCTTCATTGTCTCTAACATCCGGGGGATGATAGCATCGCGCGCCACATCGTGTTCAAGCAGTTCGTCAACAGTTGTACCTGCTGCCAACAAGCGTTTTGCCTCTTTGCTACGCAGTTCTGCCAGTTCATGCTCGTATGGTTTGGGATTGTCGAGAAAAAGCGGTTCCTGCTCACCCTCTGCCGATGGTTTTGCCGGGATGAGAAGAGCCTGACAGTCACCCACCATCCAAACCTCACGACGCAGACGGCTGAAGATGATGACAGATGCAGTGAGACGGTCTTCAGGATGCTCTGAGAGGTGGGCAAGCAGTTCCTTCTTGTAGTAGCTGCGCACTGAAGCGGTAACACCCGAGCAAAACTGGTTGCAGGTAGTGTCTTTCCTCATCTTCTTTATATACTTGGCAATGATGAGCATGGCCAACTCGCCGTTACTATGCTTTCTGGGCCAGGGAAAAGCCGCTGATGGAACACTGAGGAAAGCAGGGTCACGGTGACAGCAGACTTTGCTCTTTGAAGTGGAGCCATCGATAACTGCAATAAAATCGGGGGTGACGACAATGCCGTCCTCACTTTTTCCTTTTGGATCCTTTGCTATAAGGCTTTGTTCTATGATTGTCATGGGGTTTGTCATTACAATTTGACTCCGGCGTCTCATGGAAGCTGCGTGCCGGTCCTCCAAGTAGTTTGGCGATGAGGTCGGTGCGCCCTATCCTGCGCAGGCTCCTTTCTATGTTGCGACGTTCCTCAGGCTTATACCAAAAGAAATATTGGCGTTGTGCCAACTTCTCACGCGGGTTACGAGCTGAGAATACTGGCTCCAAAGTATATGGGTCCAGACCTGTGTACCATGTCTCAGTGGCAATGGTCATCGGCGTTGGTGTGAAGTCCTGAACCTGCTCCAATTGGAAATCCATTTGCTTGGTTTCCACGGCCAGTTCGGCCATGTCCTCCTCGCGGCATCCCGGATGGCTGGAAATGAAATAGGGAATGATTTGTTGCCTCAGTCCTTCCTCCCGGTTTATGCGGTCGAAGAGTCGCTTGAACTGCTGGAACTGGCAGAATGGAGGTTTGCGCATAAGACCGAGCACATGATCGCTTGTATGCTCCGGGGCCACCTTCAGCCTACCGCTCACATGCCTGCAAATCAACTCACGGGTGTATGCCTCAGCCGCACGATTGGCAGCCTCGTCTTTCCCTCTATACAGCAACAAATCGTAGCGCACTCCGCTGCCTATGAAGCTGCCCTTGATGCCGGGTAAGGCATCAACAGCACGATAAAGCTCCAGCAGCTGTTGGTGGTTGGTGTCAAGATTGGGGCATATCTGTGGGTGTATGCAGCTGGGGCGCCGGCATTTCTCACAAGCCTTCAAGTTGCGCCCCTTCATGCCATACATGTTTGCCGACGGTCCCCCGAGATCGCTCAGGTAGCCTTTGAAATCGGGCATCTCCACCACCTGCTTCACCTCTCGCAGTATGCTCTCTTTCGAACGGCAGGCTATGAACTTGCCCTGATGGGCCGAGATGGTGCAGAAAGCGCAACCGCCGAAACACCCACGGTGTATGTTTACGCTATGCTTTATCATCTCGTAAGCCGGTATACGCTTCCCTTTGTACTTTGGATGCGGAAGACGTGTGTATGGCAAATCGAAAGATGCGTCAATCTCGTCAGTGGTCATCGGCGGGTAAGGCGGGTTGACCACCACACAGAGTGAAGAGTGAGGGGTGATGGGTGAAGTCTTTGCAGCCGACACATCTTTGCCCAGCGGCTGAATGAGCCTTTTGGCGTGCATCATGTTCGACTGTTCCTCTATGTGCCGATAGTTCTCAGATTCCGCCCGCTTGCTGCACAGACATTCCTCATGGCTGTGAAGTACAATGTCATCCGGACCGATGCCGCCTGGAACATGGTCTGCGGCACACAGGAATACAGTCTGCGGCACGTCGGTAATGTCTCCTATGGGTATGCCGGCAGACAATCTGTTTGCAAGCTCGACAATAGTCTTCTCCCCCATTCCGTAAGAAATGATGTCGGCAGGTGCATCGCAGAGTATGCACTGGCGCAGTTTGTCCTGCCAGTAGTCGTAGTGCGTGAGACGGCGTAGCGATGCCTCTATGCCTCCTAACACTATGGGCACATCGGGGAAGAGCTGACGCAATATTTTTGAGTAAACGATTGTTGGGTACTCGGGCCGCATGTCGTGCCGGCCGTCGGGGCTGTAGGCATCCTCAGAGCGCAACCTTTTGTTGGCTGTGTATTTGTTTACCATGGAGTCCATGCATCCCGGCGATATACCGAAGAACAGACGCGGCCTCCCCAATTTCTTAAAGTCGCGATAGTCACCATGCCAATCTGGCTGCGGAACTATTGCCACCCGGTATCCTGCTGCCTCCAGAACACGTCCGATGACGGCAACACCAAACGAAGGATGATCTACGTAGGCGTCACCAGAAAACAAGATAACGTCTACGTAGTCCCAGCCTCTCAACTCCAACTCCTTCTTCGTAGTTGGCAAGAAATCAGTCAGTAGAAAACCTTCACCCTTCACCCTTCAATTTTTAACTATCAATGGACAATAGACAATGGTCAATTAAACGGAGTCCCTTGGTAAGCGCTCAGTGTCATACCGAGGTTGTCATCGCCCTGATTTTTCCATTCTACATAGAGATTATAAAGATTCAGGAGTCCGAGGGCTTTCATGTTCGGATGGTAGAGCACGTCCAGACAGAGGTCAAGCAGCTGTTTGTCGCGTCCAGCTTCCGACTCCAGCAAAGAGCGCAAATTAAATTTCAATTTGTCAAGTACCTGCTCGTCTACGAAACCGTTTGAGTCTATGAGGTCACGAAACAGCTGGTAGCGCTCTATAGTCTGCAGGTGCTCTTCTGTCACTTCGATGTTTCTTGTACCCGATGAGTTTGTAAGAATTTTTGCCATAGTAATAAATATATTAAGTATTAGTTAGGAATTTGAGTATTGCTCTCATTATGCTCCTGCTCTTGTTGCTGTCGCTTATGCACTCGAACGGGAATCCCATTGTGAACGCGCGGTAGTTATCACCTTGATATGCCACAGCTGCACTTGTGCCGTTTGAGTATACCATAGCAGGAAATGCCTTTTGCGACTGTGCTTCCGGTCCTGCTGGCATCAGCACGTCTGTGAGTGGTGCTGCGTAGTGCTTTTCGTTCAGCTCACGGTAGAAGTCGAACGTCGTTCCCATGCCAGTTATTCTCCCTTTGTCTGTCACGGAGTCGGGCAGGCATGAGTCCCAACAGGTGCCGTCGAGTCTGATTTTCAGTACATCTGCAAGGAATGTTTTCTCCTCTTCCATCTGCATGTCGCTTCCCACGAATGCTCCGCTCACCAGTATGTTTCCTCCGCCAACAGTATATCTCACCAATTTGCTTTGCATGGCAGGGGTGAACGTCTTATATTTCCTCAAACTGTGTCCGTCATTGCGTTGCAGACCCATTATTATGTCAATGACTTCGAACTGGCCCAAATCTATGTCGCCATTCTCCAGTGCATGGGCAGAAGCGCTGGCAATGCTGTATGCCCCAGCGTGTCTTATGGCCTGTGAGTGTTCACGCACATAGTCAAATGTATTGCCCGCAACGAAACGGCCCTCCAGTTCGTTGGTTGAAAAGCCCAGTCCTGTGGAGTCGACCACTCCCAGGCGTTTCTCGTCGAACACCCGCTGCACTCCCAGCCATCCTGCCGTGCGGCCATAGGTCACACCGGCGTCCTGCAAGATGTCGAAGCCCTGGCCTGTTGCGGAGATGGCAGGCGACGACAGTCGGTTGAATCCATTCACCACGAGAACCGCATGCTGAGCAACAGGGTTGTACAGTGCCGTCAGCTCCTCTGTGGGGAAGCTCTCACCTCCGTCGTTGGTGGCTGTGACGCGAAAGCGATACAGCACATTGGGCATAAGCCTGACGTTGCACGAAGAGCCTCTGAGGTGAGTGCCGTTGTCATACCCTCCGTCGTCCTGTGCCATGTAGAGCACATAGCCTGTGGGTGCCGAAGACTCTTCCCTGTCCTCGATTATTCCCTGCCACGACAGTCTCACCTCACCCTCTTTCTTTGTGAACTCTATGTGGAAATCTTCTGGCGGCAGAGGCTGCACCACGCTTTTCTCATTGTGCTGAGTGGTGATGTAGCGCAACAGGGTCTTGTAGACGGAACGGGCCAAATAAAAGCGGAAATTCGGGTCTTGGGCATATTGCATGTCGCCGAAGTTCTGGTGCGAGAGTGTTTCGAGTATGGAGCTGGGCACTATAGGCACCCGTGTCTCCGAATAGTTACGGTCGTAGAGTGCACGTGCCACCCACACTCCGTATCGTGCCTGCATGTCGCTGGTCAGATTGTCCAAGAGCTGGCTCGCCAGGTCGTATGACAACATCCTGCTTTTTCCGTTTGCCAGTAGGCTGTCTCCCTTCTGTGTAGTGCAAATGGACAGCGAGCCATAGACTCCCAGCCCTGTCTCGGTGTGCCCGGCGTCACTGTGCACAGCCAGTGTCAGTTCCATGGGCACCCGTCGTCCTGCCGAGTCGGGTGCATAGGCCGAACCGCCGCATAGTTCGTTTGTCATTAGCGAGCGCACGTTTATGTCGTCGGCATAGTCGTTTTCTCCATTCTTTGAACTGTAAACGCTGTAGGGCATACCGGCCCACTGCGCATAATAGCGCGCCCCTTCCAGACAGCGGGGCAGTCCGCTGGTCTGCCCTCCTCGCTCAATGTTGCCCATACCACCTCCGAAGCGAACAGCATCGGTGGTTACCACGCCTTTGTGCTGGCTTTGGTTCGACAGCACCACACAGTTTTTCTCGTTGCATCCCTCATCGAAATCGAATGTCCCTAAATAGACCCACGTCGAGCCACCCATCTGCTGGTTGACACGGAACTCTGTCGCCTGTCCTTGGTGCCACACGGTGTAGTGGGCATCGTCTACGCTTTGCTCCACCGTCTGGTAGCTGACGTAGACGGCATATCGACCTGTTTCTGGTATCTGCGGACGGTAGTACACTGTGCTGTGCCTCGACTTGCTGCGTGTGGTTTCGCACTGTCGTGCTGTGCCTGCCTCAAAAGGGTTCTCACCGTCACGATAGTTTCCCGGATGGAAGGCGAATCCTCTGAATGGTGCGTCGGTCCAGGGATAACGCAGGCTGTTCTCCTGATACGAGACTATCGAGTTATGACCGTCGTTGTCCACTATCACCTCATGTCTCTGCCAGTCACGTTCACGTGGTGTGAAGACCACGGCCCCTGCGTTTTCCAACATCGGTATGAGATATGGCACAACAATGGTCTGAGTGAACAGGTCTTCCGTAGTGCAGAATAGTGCCGGGCGCTGCCACTGCCATTTGTCCTCAGCGTTGTCGTAGTACCGGCCGTGGCTTGCCCAGATGGTGACGTGCTTTCCGTCAAGGCCGCGCTCTATATCGTATGGCCGCGATGCGTTCCTCACCCACGGCTCTTGCGCCCTTAGTGGAGAAACGGCCAAAGCAAAAAACAAACAGATGTATGGCAGTATTTTTGAGCCTACTGTGATTCTCATACGTGTATCAGTGCTTATTTCTCTATAGCGGCACAGAAATTCTCAGGGTGCTTGCCTATAAAATCCTTGAAATAAAGCTTAATGTCTCTCATGTCCTTCTCTATGTCACCCCTTGGGATAATAGTTTTGGTACATACTATACGCTTATGCGCATAGTCCAGTCCATAGAGCAGTATAGGTATCTCCGCTTTTTGCGCTATGAAGTAAAAACCTTTCTTCCATTCTTCCACCCTCGAGCGCGTTCCCTCTGGTGTTATGCACAAGCGGAATGAGACAGCCTTTCGAGCTGTCTCTGCCAGTGCATCTGTCATGCTGGTGTGCTTCTGCCTGTAGACAGGTATTCCTCCAAGATGCCGGAACACCGGTCCCAGTGGCCAGAAGAACCACTCTTTCTTCATCAGGAAATTGCTCTTCAGCCCCTCGGCAGTGTTATAAAGCTGTCCGATAGCAAAGTCCCAGTTGCTGGTGTGTGGTGCCAGACAGATGATACATTTGTCAGGATGTGGCTGGGTGATTTCTGCCGTCCACCCCATGTGTTTATACAGCAACCATTTACAAAAGCTTTTCCACATTACGTCTGCTTATGTTTTACAGGTTGTTGATATGGTCTACTATTTCGCTCACTTCGGATGAGAACTTCTCCCTCAAGTCCTTGTAATAAAGTTTTGCTTTCATCCCAGGCTCCGGATGAGACACCCTTTTAGTGAAGTTGGCTTGCATTTTCACAATACTGAACAGCATAGCCTCAGAATTACCATGTTTGCTGTCATTGCCGTATAACGAAGCAGCCACTGCCTCGGTGAACAGCTCCTCACAAATCACGTTGACAGCCTTTTTCAGAGTCCTCTTGTTTGCCATAATTTTTAATGATTTACGTTTCCATCGCCAAAGATAAGAAAAAAAAATGATATGGCAAAGAAAAAGGTGGAAAAATATTTTTATTTCTTTCTGCCGAGCCTTTCTTTGAGTTTCATCAGTTCTCCCCAATGCTTGTTCATGGTCTGTTCTCCCACCTTTATCATCTGCCGCATGCTCTCGTTGCCGAAACTTGACGCCTGCTGGTCTGAAAGGGGAGGATTGACATATATGTCGGCAGCTTTTCTGTTCTTGTTATACTTTGCTATGTCGGGTCTTGACGCCACCCAGTTGACTATTCCTAATCCCAAGGCATCGGCAATGTCAAAGATGGGATTTTCAGGTGCTTTTCTCTCTTGTGGCTTGTTCTGCTGCAGGTCTATCGCGATAATGATGTCGGCTCCCAACTGCTTAGCCACGTCAACAGGCAGATTGTTCATCATGCCTCCGTCGACTAGTTTTCTTCCGTCTATCTCCACTGGCTTGAAAATTCCAGGTATGGCCATCGACGCCCTCATCGCCCTTGGGACTACGCCATCACTAAGCACCACTTCGTTGGCGGTTATCATCTCCACGGCAACACAGGCGAAAGGTGTCTTCAACTGTTCAAACTCCACCTTGTTCTTTACGGCAAGCATGGAGTCGATGACTTGCTCCACGCGTGCCCCTCTCAGCACTCCAAACGCCGGGTGTTTTTTGTCTATCACAGGAAAGCCGAAGATATAGGTCACTCCGTCCACCTGTATATATGGTTCCCCGCCATATTTTTCGTTGCGGTCGGTGAGCAGTGAGAGCCACTGCTGCTGGCAGAACAGGTCGTCGAGCTCATCGGCGCTATAGCCTGCTGCGTAGAGTCCGCCCACTATGGCACCTATGCTCGTGCCCACAATGATGTCGGGCTTTATTCCTGCGCGTTCCAGGACCTTCAGAGCCCCTACTTCGGCACCGCCTTTAGCGCCACCGCCCCCAAGGACAAGGCCAACCTTCTGCGCACTTGACGGACAAAAGGAAAAATGAAAAATGACAAACGCCAAACTTATCCGCCTTAATAGTCTATACATGTTATTGTTCTTACAGTATCCGCATTTATCATTTTTCATTTTTCTTCTCTCATTTATCTAATTACTTTATATTCGGCTCTTCCAGACCGATGCCCTTCTTCTTGTCCACCACCTTCAGGAGCAGTCCCAAGAAGAGTGCGGCCACACCAAGACAAGCCAGCATGACCAGCGGCCATGTGTAGTCTTTCTGTGTCGGGTCTGTGACACCCTCGTTAGTAGCGTCGAGCACCTTGCCGATGAGCAGTGGGAACAGCCACAGGCCTATGTTCTGGATCCAGAAGATGAGTGCGTATGCCGAGCCTATGACCTTTGCTTCCACCAGTTTGGGCACCGACGGCCACAGCGATGCGGGCACCAGCGAGAACGACGCTCCGAGGACGAGTATGGTGAGGTAGGCCACGATGATGCCCCCCACGGTGCTGTTGCTGAACAGAGGCAGCACGAAGGCAAACGTTAGGTGGCAGCCGATGAGCAGCAGCGAACCGAGCACCAGCATTGACGCAGCCTTGCCCTTGTGGTCGACATAGCTGCCCAGGATGGGTGTGATGAGCACGGCCAGCAGTGGGAACACGGCGAAGATAGTCTCTGCCGACTGGCGCATGTAGCCCATGTAGCAATATGTGACCAGTGCCAGCACAGAGACACCCAGCAGGGCGTACTGGCGGCTCTTCACCTTCTGGAAGTTGCTGGCAAAACCTGCCGCTGCCACCACGAGCATGATGACATACTGCACGATGGTCACGCTGTCCGATGCCCAGAACGAATCTTCAGCGGGAGGCGTCAGGGTGAGGTTGCACTGCAGCATGTTAACGGCATATTTCTGGAAGGGGAAGATGGCCGAGTAGTAGAGCACGCAGAGCAGTGCCACGAGCCAGAAACCGCTGGAAGTGAGTATCTGCCCAAGGTCAGAAATCTTGAACGGGTCGTCTTTCTCTTCTGCCTCGCCTGTCTGCGAGTCGAGTTTCTTGTCCATGAAGAAATAGACTATGAACATGATGAGCGCTATGCACAGCAGCACCACGCCGAAAGCCACTGAACGGCTCACGCTGATTTCACCACCAAGCTTGCAGAAGAATGGCGAGAAAATCATGCAGGTGGCCACGCCCAGTCGGGCCAGGGCCATCTCCGACCCCATGGCCAGTGCCATCTCACGGCCCTTAAACCACTTCACTATGCCACGGCTGACAGTGATGCCGGCCATCTCACAGCCACAGCCGAAAATCATGAAGCCGCAGGCGGCCAGCTTGGCCGACGCAGGCATGCCCTCGTAGAAGGGCGACACACCCAGCTCGTCGAACCCTGGTATGTAGTTCAGGTTCTCTGTGAACCATGTCTCTAGCGAACTGCCTATGAACCCGTCGGTCATGGCATACCACTTGATGACGGCTCCCGCCAGCATGACGGCTCCCGAGAGGATGGCGGTGAAGCGCACGCCCATCTTGTCGAGGATGATGCCGGCGAAGATGAGGAAGAACACGAACACGTTGAGGAACACCTCGGACCCCTGCATGGTGCCGAAGGCTGTACCGTCCCATCCACGGGTGTCTTGCACCTCCTTGAAGATGGGTGATAGGATGTCCATGAAGATGTAGCTGCAGAACATGGCGAGTGCCAGCAGCAGCAGGGCGGTCCACCGCATGGCGGCAGAGTCGCGCAAAGTCTTTTGAATCGCTTGTGTCATTTGTTTATTTGTTTAAAATTAGTTTTCCTTCATTATCACCACACCTTCCTGCTTCTTGCCGTCCATCATTATCTTAAGCGGCTGGTCAAAGCGCACATGGCGCACATGCTCGGTCTCTTCAATGGCCGGCATCTGGTCGAGCACCTCTTTCTGGAATACTCCGTCGCCGGTGTAGGCGTTGATAGTGAAATAACCCACCCCGAACGAGGTGAGGTTTTGGAAGAAGTGAGTGCCCTGCGAGGGGTCTACGTGGTAGTTCTTCAGCCCCGTCTCCACGATGACGCGGGCGGCGGAGATATGCGGCCACTTCACCGGTATGCCAAGCCAGTAGTCGCTCGACCCCCAACGGCCTGGACCTATGAGAACATAGTTCTTCCCACCATTAAGGAACTTGCGGTTTATCTGCTCTATCTCGCTGGCTATCATCGGGTTATTAGAAGCAGTGAAATTATCGTCGGTCTTGACATAGACCACGTCGACCACATCTTCCGAGATGCCATGGCCCAAACTGTTGTGCGAGCGTAGCAGGCACTCCCCGTCTGGTATTTTCTCCAAGTCTTCGTCGAGCACCTGTTTTGAGTCTACGATAGGACGGATCTGCAGGAGATAGAAATCCAAATGAGGAGTGGGAGATGAACAAATGTTGCAGGCCAGCTCTATCTCTACCGGGCGGCGCATCTCCTCAGCGCCGAATTTCTGCGACAGCTGCAACAGTTCGGGCAAAGGAAACACACCATGTTGCAAGAGCCCGGCGAAGGAGATAACCTTGCGACCGCCTTCGTATATGCCGTCGCGAATGACTCCGTCGACCGGGTCGTAGGTCGAGGCAATATGGTTCAGCGAGCCGTCCTTGTCGGCCTGTTTCACGCGCAGGTTCTTGATATTGAAGCCGTCGTCGACCTTGAAGTCATCGCCCACGTGGCTCATGTCCAGTGCGTAGAATCGTGTCTGCGTCTCGGTGAGGGCTGTCTCGAGCTCGCTTGTCTGCAGCACCTGGTGAGGATGGTACGGCGAGACGCGCAGTGTCTGTCCGCCGTCCACAATATATTTGCCCAGTCCCAGTGCCAGCGAGGCGATGCCCTCCTCGGCGGTCTCGTCGCCTATGGGATAGTAGTTAAGTGAGCGCAGCACTCCCGAGAACGACGGATAGTAGAGGTCGCCATAGCGCTGCCCCACCACCTCCTGCAGTATCACCGCCATTTTCTCCTGGTCTATAACGTTCTGTGTGGCGGTCATGTATGCCTTTGAGTCACGGTAGTAGACGCTGGCGTAGACACTCTTTATTGCACAGGCCAACATACGCAGCATCTCGTACTGGTCGTCCAGATATGGTATCATGTATGTGCTGTAGATGCCTGCGAACGGCTGGTAGTGACTGTCTTCGAGCAACGACGACGAGCGCACGGCAATGGGGCTCTTCACTGCATCGAAGAAGGTGAAGAAGTCGGCTATCAGCGCATCTGGCAGCTGTGCACGCAGGAAGTGCTTGAGTATCACATCGTCGGGGGCGTCGCTCAGGGCTATGCTCCATAGGTTGTTGTCGTCCATGAACTGGTCGAAGAAGTCGGTACACAGCACCACCGTCTTCGGTATCTGCACGGTGGCGTTCTCAAAGTGGTTCAGCTCCGGATGCTTCTTTATGATGTTGTCCAGGAATGCCAGTCCGCGGCCTTTGCCGCCCAGCGACCCCTCGCCTATGCGGGCAAAGTGGGCATAGCGGTCGAACTTCAGACGGTCGAAGACTGCCACCACGCCTATGTTCTTCATGCGGCGGTATTGCACTATGGCATCGAAAATGATCTGCCGGTGGGCGTCCACGTCCTGCAGCTTATGCCACGTCACTTGTTTCAGGAAGGCCGACACAGGGAAGATGGCACGTGCTGTGAGCCATCGGCTCATGTGGTTGCGACGTATGTGGTGCATCAGCGAGTCATGGGGTATCTTGAAGATGTTGTCCTGCAGTTCCTTCAGACTGCTGACGCGCATCACCTCCTCCTTCGTCACCGGGTCACGGAAGATGAAGTCGCCGAAGCCCATGTGCTCCTCCAACAGATGGCGCAGGTCCACGTTCATCTTCTTCGAGTTCTTGTCTATGAAGTGGAAGCCTTCGGCCTTCGCCTTCTCACGGTTCTGGGTCTCAGAGCTTTGCAGTATGAGCGGCACGTATTCGTCCTGTCGGCGTATCTCCCTGAGCAGCTTCAGTCCAGCCTCGGCATCGCCTTCCTCGAGGTGAGCCAACCGGCCCAGCGACCGCATGGGGAAACGGGTATCGCTGATGACACCCAGTGTGTTCTCGTGATACTTCTCGTAGAGGTTCATGGCCTCCTCGTAGTTGGTGGCCAGCACCACCTTTGGTCGTCCGCGCTTGCGCTGTGCGGCGGCGTGGGGGTTGAGGGCCTCGGTCGAGAAACGCTTCGACTGCGCCAATATATAATTGTACAGGTTGGGCAGCACGGAGGAGTAGAAGCGTATGTTGTCTTCCACCAGCATTATCATCTGCACGCCGGCCTCCTCTATGTCGTGCTCTATGTTCATCTTGTCCTCTATCAGCTTTATGATGCTGAGTATGAGGTTTGTGTTGCCCAACCAGCAGAACACATAGTCGAATATCGACATGTCTTCGTCCTGCATACGCTTTGTGATGCCGTGGCTGAAAGGTGTTAGCACCACGCATGGCACGTCGGGCTTGATGGTTTTAACTTCGCGCGCCACGGCGAAGGCGTCGTTGTCGGCGTTGCCTGGCATACAGATGACGAGGTCAATGTTTGTGGTGTCGAGCACCCGCTCAGCCTCCTCGGTGGTGCTCACCTGGGTGAACGTGGGCGGGTAGCGCATGCCCAACTCGGTATATTCGTCGAACACTTTCTCGTCCACGCGCCCGTCGTCTTCGAGCATAAAGGCGTCGTAGGGGTTGGCCACGATAAGTACGTTGAAGATGCGCCGCGTCATGATGTTGACAAACGACACGTCCTTCAGGTAGAATGTATTGAACTCTTGTGGTATATTTGCCATATTTATCGTTTGTTGTTGTCCAGATACTCGGCCAGGAACCTCGGTGTGTAGCCCACCTTGCTGTGGGCCACCTCTTCGGGTGTCCCCTCGCTGAGTATGGTGCCGCCGTTGCGTCCGCCCTCCGGCCCCATGTCTATTATCCAGTCGGCCTGGCAGATGACGTCCAGGTTGTGCTCTATCACGATGACGGTGTTGCCGCGTTCCACCAGCCGGTGCAGCACCTGCATCAGTATGCGTATGTCCTCAAAGTGCAGGCCTGTCGTGGGCTCGTCGAGTATGTAGAGTGTGCGCCCGGTGTCTTTCTTCGACAGTTCGGTGGCCAGTTTAACGCGCTGGCTCTCGCCCCCGCTGAGCGTGGTCGACGGCTGGCCCAGCTTTATGTAGCCCAGCCCCACGTCCTGCAGGGTCTTTATCTTTCGCAGTATATCGGGAACGTTCTCAAAGAACTCCACTGCCTGGTTGATGGTCATGTCGAGCACGTCGGCTATCGACTTGCCCTTGTATCTCACCTCCAGTGTCTCGCGGTTGTAGCGCTTGCCGTGGCACTCTTCGCAAGGCACCTGTATGTCGGGCAGGAAATTCATCTCGATGGTTTTGTAGCCGTTGCCTCCACAGGTCTCGCAGCGTCCGCCTTTCACGTTGAACGAGAAGCGTCCGGGCTTGTAGCCGCGTATCTTGGCTTCGGGCAGTTCCACAAAGAGTGAGCGTATGTCGGCGAAGACGCCGGTGTAGGTAGCAGGATTGGAACGTGGCGTGCGCCCAATGGGTGTCTGGTCTACGTTCACCACTTTGTCAATGTTCTCTATACCCTCTATCGAGTCGTACGCCATGGGGCGTTTCAGCGAGCGGTAGAAGTGCTGTGAGAGTATGGGTTGCAGCGTCTCGTTGATTAGTGTCGACTTTCCTGAGCCGCTGACGCCCGTCACCAGAATAAGCTTGCCCAGTGGGAAGGTGGCGTCGATGTGCTTGAGGTTGTTGCCCGAGGCACCATGAATGGTTATGGTGCTGACTGTGTCTTGGCGCGTCGGCTTTTTGCGGCCAGGGGCTTTTTTCCCCTTGTCCCCGCTGGCGGCGGGTTCGTCGCTTATGTTTGTTTCGTTTGTTGCAATGGTATTGCAACATACTGAACCGTTCAGGTACTGGGCGGTGAGGGTGTTGGTGGCAAGCAGCTCCTTAGGGGTGCCCTGAAACACCACCTCGCCACCCTTGCGGCCTGCCCTCGGGCCAATGTCAATGATGTAGTCGGCGGCAAGCATCATGTCCTTGTCGTGCTCCACCACTATAACGGTGTTGCCCAGATCACGCAGCTGCTTCAGCGAGTGTATCAGCCGTTCGTTGTCGCGCTGGTGCAGGCCTATGCTTGGCTCGTCGAGTATGTAGAGCACGTTGACCAGCTGCGAGCCTATCTGCGTTGCAAGTCTTATGCGCTGGCTCTCGCCACCCGACAGCGATGCCGACTGGCGGTTGAGGGACAGGTAGTCGAGTCCCACCTCCAGCAGGAAGTCCAGGCGGGTGCATATCTCTTTTAGTATCTCTGTGGCTATCTGGCGCTGTTGCGAGTCCAGTCTGGTGTCGTCGGTGGTGAGGTCGCTAAGCCACTGGCGCAGTTCGCCAAGGTCCATGTCGGACAGTTCGGAGATGTTCTTGTCCCAAATCTTGTACGACAGCGCCTCGCGGTTAAGGCGGTGTCCATGGCACTCGGGACACTGGCACTCGGCCATGAACTGGTCGGCCCATTTCTGTCCGGCGGCAGTGTCGTCGCCCTCCATCACGTCGCGCAGGTATTTGACTATGCCATCGAAGTTTACAAAGTAGTCGCTCGACGTGTGGACCACGTCCTTGTCTATGCGTACATTCTCAAGCGAACCGTAGAGTATCTCGTTCATCACCTCGTCGGGCAGCTGCTCAAGAGGGGTCTTCATGTCGTAGTCATACTTCTTCAGTATGGCATCTATCTGCCAGAATATCAGCTGGTTTTTGTATTTCCCTAAAGGAACAATACCACCCTCGTAAATACTCTTCTTCCTGTCGGGCATCACCTTCTGAAGGTCTATCTCATTGATGGTGCCCAGTCCTTTGCAGCGCGGACAAGCGCCTTGCGGAGAGTTGAACGAGAAGTTGTTTGGTGCGGGGTCGCTATACGAGATACCGCTTGTGGGGCACATGAGTCGTTTGGAGAAATACTTCACCTGTCCGCTCTCCTTGTCGAGTATCATGATGAGGCCCTCGCCCTGTTTCATGGCTATCTGCACCGATTTCTTCAGGCGGTCGTCGGGCTTCACGTCCAGTTTGTCTATCACCACCTCTATGTCGTGGTTCTTGTAGCGGTCCACCTTCATGCCCCGCGTCAGCTCCATCATCTCGCCGTCGACACGTATGTTCAGGTAGCCCTTGCGCCTCATCGACTCGAAGAGCTCGCGATAGTGACCTTTCCTCGAACGCACCAGCGGGGCCAGTATGTAGATTTTGTGTCCGGCATAGTCGCGCTGTATCATCTCCACCACCTTCTCTTCGGTGTATTTCACCATCGGCTCGCCTGTCATATAGCTGTATGCCTTGCCGGCACGGGCAAAGAGCAGACGCATGTAGTCGTATATCTCGGTGGTGGTGCCCACGGTGGAGCGCGGGTTCTTGTTGGTGGTCTTCTGTTCTATGCTGATGACGGGCGACAGACCTGTTATCTTGTCTACGTCAGGACGCTCCATGCCTCCCAGGAAATTGCGGGCGTAGGCAGAGAATGTCTCTATATACCTGCGCTGGCCTTCGGCAAAGATGGTGTCGAAAGCCAGCGACGACTTGCCGCTGCCGCTAAGACCGGTAATCACCGTCAGCGAGCCACGCGGTATCTCAACGTCAATGTTCTTCAGGTTGTGAACACGGGCGCCATAAACACATATCTTGTCCATCTCGCCGCTAATTTGTTGTTCCACCTCCGTTCGACTCACTGTTGTCTGCACGTAGCAGGTTCACGTCTTTACGGAAATTGTAACGGCGCCCATCGGCACCCTTGGCATTCACTACCACGAAATAGACTCCATCGGGCACGTCATGACCGTTATGCTTGCCATCCCAGTAGCCTGCAGGGTCGTGCCACTCGTAGAGCTTTTGCCCCCAACGGTTGAAGATGTATGCATGGAACTCAACTATGCTTTTCCAGTGTTTAGGACTTTCGGGGACATTAACACCTATGGCACCATATTTATCGTTCTTGCCATCATTGTTGGGCGAGAAGGCGTTAGGAAACTCAAGCCGGCTCTCAGGCACCACCACGATGATGGAGTCGGAGACCAACTGGGGGGCATTAGGTTCCAAACTTGTCTTCAGCGTCACATAGTAGGTGCCCGACTCAGTGAAGGTGTAGGTAGTGTTCTCCTCATAGCGCACGAAGAGTTCACGCTCGTCGTCGACGTCCTTTTTAAAGCGGAAATGCCACTCGTAAGAAGGTGTGTATGCGTCCATGCCCTCGGGGTTGGCGCGAAACTCCACCTCCAGCGGAGCCTGGCCTTTGTCTACGTTGCGTGTCTCCAGCTCATTACCTTCGTCGTCGGTATAGTACGCCTGGGGGTTGACAGTCTGCCCAAGCATTGGCAAGTGGGCCAAAGCCAGTGTTATAAGAGACAAAAACAGCGGTTTCTTCATCATATAGCATAAAAGTTTGTGCAAAGGTACAAAATAAAGCTGAGTTATCAGTACCCTTTTATGGAACATTAACACGTAACTCTCAACACAGCACTAAGCCGTGCTTTCTTTCAGACAAGCATCTATCGTGCGAAGCACAGTAGGTGACGCCTCACTGACTCGGGAACTTCAACGGTCTTCAGCGGTCATTGTTCAATGTTTAACTGCTCCTAACGCGATGAAGCGCCGGATTCTATAAATCAAAACAACATGTGTATACCACCTATTATAAACTACGGAATGGCTGTCGAGCACTCATTCTTATGCCAGATGTTCTTCGGCTGCTATTTGTTTGACTATCAGTATGTCTATGCCCAGCAAGTCTGAAATGTCGTCTGCAGTCATCTGTTTCTTCAGAAGGGCCGTCACCGAATTGCGCATCATCCTCTCCACTTTTTCCTCGGCCTCCGCACGCTGCTGCTCTGCCTGCACTCGCTGCTGCTCAGCCTGCTTGACGGCTACTATCGACTCGGCCAGCTGGCGGTCCTTCTCCATGATTTCCGTCTCGCGGCTCTTCAGCACGGAGAAAAACTCGTCCTCAACGTCCATCTCGCGGCGCACGTCGCTGTCGCAGGAGGCTTCAAGCAGACGGCGAAGGATGGGCTCCATCTCAGCGTCGCCACTGTAGACGGAAGGGTCGATGTCTATGTTCTGCTGGTCCTTCTTAGAGAGCACACGCGTCTGGTCGAAGATGCTCAGCACCTTGTCCAGACGGTTGTTTATCTTGCCGTGCAGGCGGGGTATCTGGACGATGATGCTGTCGTGCGTCAGGCTCCCTACGAAGGGGTCGTCGATGCCGCCCTCCACAACGTTGCGGTCGTAGTCGTACACCTGGTGGTCCACATAGACCACCGGCGCCTCGATGCTCCCCACCGTGTGGCCCAGCAGGTAGACAGCCACCATGGGCAGGGCGCACGAGCTGCGCCCCTCGCCCTCCATGTTCTCCTTGTTGCCATACTGCGCGCCGAGGTACTGGCGGAAGCGCAGCAGCTCGGAGTCCACCTGAGTCTTCTGTATCTCGATGAGTATGGTCTGGCGCTTGCCCTGCTCGTCGCGTATGGTGGCACCGAAGTCGATGCGGAAGATGGAGAGC
>Ga0247610_10001716_pt1 | contig 26610 bp, 47 predicted proteins | sample 174DNAGHGhighgp2_FD_193483 | JGI IMG/M metagenome (GOLD analysis project Ga0247610, IMG submission 193483) | Sheep rumen microbial communities from Palmerston North, Manawatu-Wanganui, New Zealand - 1742 DNA GHGhigh gp2 | ecosystem: Host-associated > Mammals > Digestive system > Stomach > Rumen...
AAGTCCTCGTTCTGCCTCATTATTATAATGCCACAGATGGCGCTTTAAACCAACCCCAAAGTCAGGGTTGTTGTAAAGTTCTGTTGTTTCAGTTAATATAAGAAGGCGAGTTCTATTAGCAACAGAAGCCGTGTCTTCGATGACACTAACTTGATTCGTTGCAATATTGAACATATTAGGAAATGCTAAAGATGTAGTTTCTGGCATAAGTAGAACCTCCAGAAATATAAAAGGTTTACAAACTCGTGGCTCCTGAATTGTATGAACCGCCTGTAAGACCTATAACCAACCAATTTGAAGGTGAATTATCTAAACTACTTAATGCTACTACTTCACCCTCACTTGGTTCGTGAGGTAATAATAATGAAGGATACCAAGGCAGTTTGCTATCTTCCGTATAGTTTCTAACACGCTTGCCATTATAATCAGATAAATGATAGGCCCCATGAACATTGGGAACTCTGACTTGAATAAGCATAGTTCCGTCACCTGAATATTTAAAATCTTTTACATATCCATAAACTATCATGTCAATATCCCTTCTTTATCATTTCTCGAGCATACTTGTGAAATGCATCTAAGCCTTCATCACGGATTATCTCCATACAGCGAATAACTACGGCATCCGTGTCGGGGTGAAAATATCTGCCAGGTCTCATCTTTTTATAATGAATCATTGGACTTTCTTGTGTCCACTTCTCCTTGTTATAAACTTTTCCTGCACCAACCCAATCGCAACACATCTCAATAACATACTGAATAGGCATCTTATTAGCAATTATCTTCCCATCGTCTGTGAAATCTGTCCAATACTCCCAATGATGTTTATTATGCCCCTTGTGATGAAGCCACGCCTTAGAATACCCAATCTCTTCTTTCTCAGCTTCGATAGGACTTCTATTTCCTTGAAAGTATCTGGCAGACGATGCAAATTCTGTGAATCCAAATTTGGATAAATCGTGAATAAAACCTTGCCAACCAATACCACACGCCCAGCATTGCTTGAATACCTCGTGTTTATGTTTGCATACGGTTATAAAATGTCTCCAATATTTGCCCATTAAAACCTCCTCGGGGATTAACTCCATTTCACATCGGCATATTTGCCATAATTAGTAATATTAACGACTCTCTTGCCATACCAGTCCCCGAAACCGTGCTTATCTACATCGGCAAACTTTGTACCGGTTTGAATCTTCCCGTTCTTAGTTTTTACTCGCTCCCATTCAATTACTGATATTTTACCACCAGATTTCTTATGACCCCATTCGGAGCCGGCATCAGCTCCTTTTTCGTCACAAATAATTGCAGGAAAAGTTTTGCCATTTGCTAATGTCACAACAATGACATCTCCGCAACTTCCAAATTTAGGTCGTACTGCAACACAATAAAAACCTCCAATGGTGGCAACTCCTTTGCTGCAAGGATACCCTTGGCTCTTCCAGATGTTTGCTAACTTCTTTTGAGGGCTCTTCCCATTCCATCTATTAAACCAAGCAGAATAGCTTGTATAGTCATCTATTATACCAGTTTGTGGAACACTTGTTGGTATCGAGACACTTTTCTTTGCGCTCAATACCTTACCATTTTTATCTTTTAAAGTTGTAGTGTTCCCAATAACTGTCGATTGAGTAATAACAAGATTATTAAAAAGTTCCTTTGCATTATTCTTTGCCAGGGCTATATAATTTCCGCTATTACAATGTTTATTATAAACTGGCATAAAAGTGTCTACGACTTTAATAACTCCGTCAATATTCAGAGGTTGCAGTTTAATAATTGGAATAATAGATGCAAAGTTTTGCTCAATATCATAAGTAAAATATTCAAGCTGACCCGAAAGATTTGTATTCCAAGTATCTCCAAGTCTTTGCTTTATTTCAACTAACTTGAAAATATCCCATGCTGCAATTCCATATAGTGTAGTATTTTGCCTAAAAATTTGATAACTAGGGTTGATTACTGAATAGGCTTGTAAACAACCTGCCAAAGCAGTTGCACAAGAACCTGAACAACCCATTTTAAGAAAATAATCAACAGCAATTTTTGCATTACCTGTTAATTTGGATGTGCTTATCTGTACTTGATTTGTATGCGCGGGGGCAAACATATCGTAAAGCCCACCCAAAACTGTCGTATAATTGATAACAGATATGTTGATGTTCGAAGGCGTGTTAGATAACTTATAATTGCTATCCAGATATCCTACCTCTCGCATAGTCATATCATGTCTATCGTTCTTATCTTGATATAATGGGGTAAAAACACCTGTAACGCCAGATAAGTATCCGGAAATATCATCGCCGACTCGAGCCCAGTCTGGTCGTACATAGGCATTAATGCCAGAATATCCTAATGAATAGGACTTTCTTTTGCAAGCGTTACCCGTGTTTCCTTCGATAGTATGAACTTTACCGCCAGAAACATATTCAACAATACCGACATGGGCTGCGTGACTATGACCTTTGCATTTAGATGTTCCAAAGGTAATTAAATCACCTCTCATTGGAGTAACTGCTTTACCACCATTAATAAGCGGACCATCAATCCACTTACCACCATATTTACTTACTGTCTTAGCCTGTACTTGAATAGCATATGTATCTTTCGCAATTACCCTATTGGCAACTCCAGCCTTCTGTGCACAAGCAGATACGAATGCTGCACACCAGGCAAAGCCGGTACCAAAACCAGCGAGTCTACTCATCTCCAGGCCTTTAGCACTAGTAAAACGATTTGAACCATCAGGTGATTCTTTAATACCTACAAAGTATTGAGCAGCTTTTATAAAGGCTTCTAGTTTAGGTGCACCAGCCATTAATCAGGTACCTCAAACATACTCGGTTGTAATAATTCATCGTCTACTTTAGATACATCCATAGATTTTATTTCCCAAAGATAGAATCTATCTTTAAAAGAATTCCAAGTTATTGTGGCAAGTTGGGATTCGGATAAATATAATCCACACCTTGCTTTTAACCCCCATTTTTCTATATATCTATAATATACCTCTATTATCTTATTATTCATCTCTTTTGTATTATTAGTCTTTATGGATAACCATAAACCTAAACTCGGGGGAAATTGAGCTACTACATAATAAAGGGCTCGACATTCTTCATCTGCTTCAATTTCTGATTTTGACCTAACATTAACATATAAAGCATAAGGAAGTCCAGCATTATTGCATGATTGAACTTGATTAGTTAAATAAGGATTTGTATAAGTTCTTTTGTTATGGCCAGCATCGTATAAAGACCCGCCGAAGAACATCATGGCGCTAATACGTGCTTCCTTGAGTTTATTGTAATCTAACTTAGGATTACTACCCTCAGGTATGGTGGCTACAAAAGGCTTCATTGCTTGAGTTTGTATAAGCGCCATTACATACCTCCGAATATAATTGGAGTAGGGTCTTGTTTATATAATTGATTTCTAATTATTCTTACAGGAAATTGTGATTTTTCTGCCGTGCAATATTCTAATTTCATTAAACCTTTGTCAGAAAAGCCAATAAGGTCTCCTGGCTTTGTTTTAGCCCCAACAAATTTCGAAGAAGCACATAATCTACAATATCTAATCCAATGTTGGGAATCAACTTCAACAGTAACTATACGAGTCGAATCTGAAGGGTCTTTCTCATCAGCAATTACAATACCTTCAGAGATACTATGAACTGTCGGAACTTTAATAAAACAACCAGCGTTTTGCTGGCTGCTCCCGATAAATCCCTGCTCAATAATGGATTCATCAACTTCTCGTCCTGCAAGTGTAGATAAAACCTCATTCATCCTATTAAAACATCCTCGTATGTCGGGTACAAAGTTCCAAAATCAACCCTGCCTGTAGATATAACATTTCTCGTCGGAGTATATGAATAGCTGTTATACCCTGAAGTATTTGCTATGGTTATGCCTTGTGAGGAAGCGACCTCATTTGCAGAACTCATAACTAATCTTTGAACCTTTAAAGTGGTTATAAATGTGTTCGATATTCTATGGTCAACAGATACTACATTATAAACCCCAGTAACTGGTGAAATAGAATTTCCTGCAACTACTAATAAAGAAATCGGTTGAGCAAGAGCAAATTGCTTCGTTGTTCCAGGGATTTCAATTGTAAAATCCCCAGAAAACTGAGAAGCCAAAGCATTGACGTCATTAACGATATTAACTGTCTGGTAAACATCTGCTAATGATGCTGACCAGCTATTTACAATCTTGCTCGCCTGAACAATAGTATTACCGCTTCCATCTACTGCAAAGCCAATATCCGAATAATTCATATTGGTCATATTATAAGCAACACCATTATAACTCCCGTTTAAAGAAAGTATATTGGTGTTTGGAGTACCATATTCTAAAGTATCGCCCAAATGAGTTGATAATAAGCCAGCATTACTTTTATAATGAATTGTACCTAACTTTGTCATTGTGGGCTCATCTACCCAAAACGAAAATGCTGAGCATTGAGGCGTGGAATCTACAATACTTCTTTTAAGGAAATTCTCTATCGGAGTAACCGTAACATTATTAAGAATGGAACTAAGCTTCTTAATTCCTTTGATAAGTCCGGCTGCTTCCCTTGTAGCACTATAAGATTTTGAAAGTTTAAGTAATCCCGGGAAATCTGAATAATTATCTTCTCCGCTAAAATTGCCTCTAACATAAGAAATAAAACTAGTTGTTAAAGCACCGTGATTAACCAAAGTCGGAGCGTCATTATGGTCAATGTCTAAATTATAATAGGTATCTGCTTTAAGTGCTTTACAAAGTCCTTCAAGTACTGCTGAAGGTCTAACCATACCGCATACTGCGGGAATGGAATATACCGGCAAAGCACTTTTAACTCCGATGCTGGCATAGCCTTGAATTGTATAGGTCATGGAAAGTCCAGATGTAGACGCGCTAAACTTTAATGTAAAACCCTGATAAGATTCATTTTCTCCTAATGTTCCATCAGGATTAATCCAGCCTATCATAAAAGCAACAGGAATACCACTTGAATTAGGATATTTATTAGCTGCTTGAGCGGATGAATACAGTAAAGCCTCAAACGCTGCAATATTTGAGCGTTTACGGTCATCGCCTACAACAGTTACTTTCAGCTCCCAAGATAAAAATGAAGATATTTGAGCATTAGAAATTGATAAGCTACAAAAAGGGCTCGGGACTTTTAACCCGAAGTCTGTTAATGAAACTCCAGCAAGAGTAAATGAACAAAAAGGTTGTTTGAACATTATTCCTCTCCTAAATTCAACTTCAATGCTGTTATCGGAGCTAAGACTTCACCCTTACTCAAAAGTGCCGTAACACTGTTTGGAATAATAAGGCGTTGTCCTTCTCTTACAGTATAACCATCCTCAATACTATTAAAATATGCAATAACCCAACTGTATGTTGCAGAACCTAGCTCTTTTTCTGCAATTAAATCTAGACGATTCTCTTCTATCACAGTAACCTCATGATATTTTACTTCAGTATTTGTAGTAAATGGGTTAACTGTCTCCAAAGTAACATATCTGTCTGAAGTGTCTGGACAATGAATCACTTGTCGAAGATTTCTATACCTCGAAATATGGTCGAAGTCTTTACATACTGAATATATAATACCTTCGTGCTCAAGAGTATCATAAGGTGCTGTCAAATCTCTACCGTAAATCATTCTATAAGTCCTTTATTTCTAACTGCTGTATAATTTAAAGGTTCTGGCGATACTTCTTTGATAGTCAAAGATAAATCACATTTGAGATAATAGCCATCTAATCCTATAGGTTTATCCCATTTTACCTTGCAGTTTGTCATAACCCCGGTAATAAGGTTCTTACCATGAATATATAAAGTTACAAGAGGAGCCTTTACTAAGGAGCCATCATAATCAGGGAAACAGTTTGCCTGACATCCTCTAATCAAGTTATTAGCGTTTCCATCTCTATGGTCTCCCGTCCACATATCTCTATGGAAGGAGAAATTAAAAGTAATTTCTCTTGGTCCTGAAGATTTGTAAACTAACCAAGGTTCATACTGATAAAGCATTTCACCCATTTCTTCATAGTTCCCGGAGTAGCCATCATCAAATCCTTCTGGATATACAGGGAAATAGAGTAATTCATTATTCATAGAAGAATATAAACAAATCTCTCCCCAAGGAAGATTAAACCATTGAAATGGTGCACCTGTAGAAATTCTTCCATCTTGAGTAACACCATAGCCCTCGCCGGAATACGAAGCATTATACTCAGCAAAAATCGTAGGTTCGATATTATGAGTTTCAATCAAAGAATTCATACATTGTTGATATACTCGATTTGAAACAGGTTCTCCATTACCTAAAATGCCTACTGCTGAGGGTAATACAATTTCTTCTGGAATCTTTATTGCATCCGAGAAACAATTATACTGAGCTAAAGCTTGCCAATCTTTATCTGAGCCTAATGCAGCCTTTTCAAAAATATCAGAATCTCCTACAAACTGATTGAGGATATTTAACTTCTTCTGATAATCTACCGGCGTATCTGTAACAAGACGATTTATAAAAGATTGCCCAATATTAACTGTTCTTCCAAGCGTATTGCAATTAAGAACGGAATCAACATTTCGTTCACCTACAAGACTTGCAAGTTTAGATAATGTCATATCCTTTGTCATTGTAAGAAACTGCATATTATGACTCCATTCTTAAATTCTTTATTACGTGAGGCTCTCCGAATACTGTCGGTGGTCTAATACCTGTGGTTAATGTAGATATATAACTAGAACTTACAGTGTAGCATTTAACACAAGCAGATTGAGTAAATTCATTATCAATATTAGAGCAATCTAGCAATGCCAGTGTATCAAAAATATCAAGATAATCTGATTGCTGATATACAACTTCACCTAACATATAGGTATAAACCCAGTCGGGGACTAAATGTTTATCCTCGTTGGCGGTGCCATAATATGTCAGATAATCATTTATGCTGGAGATTATATAATTTTTTAATTTTGTATATTCTCCGCTAAGGCTTATTTCCTCAACGACCTCGCCTTTAGAATTAAGTTTTTTATAAATAATATCTTCCTCCGCAAAGGGATTCGGATAATACATATCAAAAAATCTAACTTGGGGGTCAATTAAAGTAGTTTTATTGTTGAAATCTTCATTACCCAAATCAATAAATGCATTAAACATCTCCTCATCAGAGATTAGATGATAAGGATAGTTCTTCTTGATATAACCAAGTTGGACATATTTAATTTTGAGTATGTCGTGCACCAACATTAAACTGTCGTTCCTCCATAGAAGATATGATAGGATTCAGGAGCCCATCCGTCAATTCTGTCTACATTTGTATATGTAGTTTTTACAGTGTCTGTCTTGGAGTTAAATGCAATCGAACCATTTGTAACTCCTGTATTGGTAGAATATACTCCTGTTCTTGCCGTAAATGATGTTTCAATTACAATCCAAGCATCGCTATCAACAGGCAGATATGCTGTTGTAAATGTACCAGTTACCTGGAGAGGGGAATTAATACAAGCAACAGGATAATTTAATGAAGAACCTTGAGGAAGTGTAAAATCTCCGCCAATGATAATATGGTTGACTAAATCTACTGGTGCTGTCTTAGATGTATTGTTAGATAAATACATGCTGCAACCAATAATTTGCCCGCTTCCACTTAATGTAATACTGCGGAGTGCATAATTATAATGTACATCATCGGCAACTGTTTCTGTCCAGAAAGAAATCTCCTGTGTTGTCATAGCAACATTAGGTTGTGAAATCTCCATACCATTTACTATCAAATCAGGGTCACTTGTAGTAAATCTTGCATACCAAAGTGTAAGGTTCTCAAATCCTGTAAAATTGGTATATGCGGGAAATAAGGTATCTCTCTTATGGTCAGGGTCGCAGATTCTGATGTAGTTAATAAGTTCAGCATCATAATATAAGCAACTTCTAAAAATATTGATAATCGGGGCATTTGTTAATGTTGTCAGAGAGTTATCGATTCTAATCTTCTCACAATCTGTTACATTAATTACAATGTTAGAATAATCTTTCGATTTATCATCAGCTAAAAAGTGAACATATACTCCTGTACCAAAACGAGAATCGATGTTATGAAGGCTTATTATACCTTCTTCCTCAGGAAGGGAGATATAAATATGAATCATCTCAGGTGTAGTAGTAGGTATAGCTCCCGTTCTAAATGCAACCCTATCATTTACATACTCATTTAAGGTATCTTGAATATACTCTAATGTAGAATTTGAAGGGATTCTAAAGTCGGAGCCTAACTGATAGGCCAAAGCTCCAGAACGAAGAAGTGCATAATCTACAAGTCTAAGGTGTCCTGTTTCATCAAGGTAGACATAACCTGCGTCTGTATATTCAGCATCGGTTGAAGCATTGTAAAAACCTCCAACCTGAGTATCGGATGCTAAAGGAACTCCGCCAGTAATAAGAATTGCATCTGACCAAGATTTCGGGCCCGTCGAAGTTACTGCATAATAATATGAGGTTTCTTCATCTGAAGCATCATGGAAAACAATTTCAAAGTAATCACCAATAGCTCCTCGATATGTTGAATAACTAAACATATCTAAAAGTGCGGCCTCATCAGGATTTCCTTCTACAGGAGCAGTTGCACCTTCGCTCTCATACAAAGAATAAACTGTACCAAGTCTGATACCAGAAGGTTCTGTGGTTGTAGGTGCGGTATTAATAGAAACAACACCGCCTGGAACTACAACATACATCGTAGATGGGGCAGCTCCGTCCTCTGTAAACCCTGCAACTGTGAAATCTTCTCTTACAAGAATATAATCGCCAACATCAAATTTAGTCAAATCCTTCGGAAAGTCATAACTCTTATTTCCTTCAGAGTCTGCACTTAAGGAATCTAAGAAGTAAATCTGCTTGCCATTAGTAAATTGCTTATATGTGTTGATTACGGACGCGATTTCCTTAATTTTATTTGTATAGGCCTCGGTAACGATACCTGATGTCCCCCGTGAATAATTAGCGGTAGGAAATGGAAGAATCTTATCAGCATAATAAAGAACATCTCCATTATCATTATAGATAGGAGCATCTTGCTGCTTATGAGGTATTACAAAATTAACTTCGCCATTTGGTGTTGTATAGAAAGTTGCTTCCCTTGATACAGGAGTATAACTAGCAGTTAATGTAGGATTTGCATCAAACATCATTAAACTGCCGGTTGAATCACACCAACCAGATTTTCCAGAATATGTATAGAACTTACTTTCGACCAAACCCTCGGAAGATATATACTTATCATCCAGTAAAGAATCGAAATCATAAATTCTTTCAGAAGCAATAAAGCGTGTTGCATTTTTATTCTGAGAAATACTTGTTTCAGAAATTGCACCATTAATATATGTAAAATCAGCTAACTTGAGGTCTGCCGTAACTGCATCTCTGTCTGTCGGGCAATCAATCGGAGTTTTGAAATCCGATGTCTTCATAATTACAAGTTGGACGCCTACATACATATTATTGGCATTTTCAACAAGCATTGCTCCTGACATTGTATTTTCAGTACTAAAATAGGATTTAATACCGATTGAAAGATTTCCATATAAAGGCTCTTGTGAAGTTTGCTGAAGCTCTATATTTGCAAGTTTAAGGTCGACAATCATCGGAGCTAATGTTTCAACATAATGTCCATTAATTACGGCCCTGCCCGGGTCAACCTGAAGTACAGAAGAAGATATTGAAGTCTTTGACCAGTGCTCAGCATCAAATACTTCTGGAGTTGTAATATTTACGATACAGATATATGTATCATTATTATAACGACAGTACTCACCAGTATTATAAATCTTAGTACTGTCATAATCTGCAACTTCGGTATCTTCAAGTAACTTTACTTTAAAATCATCGAGACTGTGAATAAATGAAGGTCCGACAGCATATTTAATAGCCGAACTAGTTTCGACCATTTCTCTTGATTTCAAATTAAACTCAGTTACTAACTGTCCGCCCTTTGTAGAATTACTTAAAGGGAATATATTAGTTGAAGCTACTGGAAAAGTTATAAAATGCATATATATTTAATCCTCCAACATATATATAAAAGGTATCATGTTTGTCTAGTTACGCCTAATCCTAAAGCACTCAAGGTATCTGGAAGGCTCAAACCACCAAACTGTGTATTGTTCTGCTGCATAATAACCTGAAGTATTGTAACAATTTCTCCAAGTAAAACATTCGTCTGAAGCTGAGGGTCAAGTTTCTTTAATTCATCTGCACTAAATACTCCGAGAGCATTTGCCAAAGCCAAAGTTGCTTCTGTCTGCTGGTCTTTTTCTGCATTCTTTAAATCAGACCAAGCTGTGGCCTTGCTTACAGTCTTTGTATAATCATTAGATGCAGCAATATACCTAATCCAATCTGCCATACATCTTTGGAATGGGCTTGAACTTTCAACAAATGTTTTATGAATGTCGGCTTCGATTAATCCTACGATGCCTAATACAGTAAAACCTTCATCTCCGATTTTATCACTCAGTTCTTCGATACCACCAATAACTGAATGTTTATCGGCAGTACCTAAACGAGTTTGAATATCTTCAAGGGCAACATCCACAGCAGACATTCTAGTATCGTATTTTTGCCCGTCTCCGAAGAACGGAAACCACATCGCTGTTTGGAATACTCCACTTGTACCTGAAGCATAATCCCAATATGCTCTGGTATCATCTCTAAAGGCTTTCTCCTCATCCTTAATTGCCTGTTCTCTAATTGCGCCCTGTCGTGCTTCGTGTTCTTCGAAATAAGACCTAAGTTCGTCTTCAGTTCTACCGAAGTTATCAAGAGCCTCAGCAAAATTGGATATGCCCTTAGCATTTGCAGTACCAACCCACTCCTCATAAGACATATTATTAGCTGCAGCATCTTCAGCTGTTGCTAAGAACTCCTCGAAGCGTCTATTAGAAGAATCAATGGCAAACTGAGAAGCATCGGTAGTCGCCTTTACAATACTGCCTATAGTATTGGAATTATATGGAGTAGCTTGCATCGCTTCAGCGAAAGATTTGCCAACCATACCCCATGTATATGCAGATTCTTTCCTGTTTTTCTTATTATTTTCAGCTTCAACTTCTTTAGCATTTATTGCACTAGAAATACCAGTAACAATAGCACTGACTGGAGAAGATAAATCAAGATTGACTCCCTTCTTAGTAGCAAGATAGTCCATGCCTGTATTATACAAATCAGAAGATAACTGACCTGTTAATAAGGTGCTATAAACGGCTCCGCCCCACCTCTGGACATTATATAAATCATTAAGTGCTTGAATTCCTTTAGTTCCACCCATCATTTCAACCAGGGAAGTTGTTAATCCTAAATCTTTACCTCTAGTTGTAAGGTTAAGGAATGCTTGGGAATTACCGCCAACAGCTCCTAATCTTAATATCTCCTGAACATCTTGCTCATTACCGATTGCCTCAGTAACAGTTTTTGTCATATTGGCAATACCCTTCTGAATAAACCCGACAGGATTTAAGAAGTTCAAAAGGGTTGTCATCGATTTTCTAATACCTTCGAGGAATGATAATGCAGAGCCCTGAAGACTTACTGCAAATTCATTTTGCATCATTGCATTTGCAAGTTGTTCATCCCACATATGTTGCTGAATAGCTCGTCCAGCTTCGCTATCGATTACATATGCAAGTCCCTCCTCAAGGATTACTCTGTTAATTTCCTGAGCCTTTAATTGCTCTGCCGATGTTGTCGTTTGTCCGCTCTGCAATAATGCCATATTCTCCGATAAGGATTGATTATTGACATTCATTGCATCAATGGATTGAGCAAGATAATTAAAATCAACACGGGCAAATGCAGCCTTATCGATGCCAAATACATCTGCCAAGCCTTCGGCAACTTCCATATAGTTGTCGGGGGACATGCTTTGCATCTGAGCAAGGTTTGTAAAGAGAGTTGTAAATATCTCTTTCGGGTTTGTTGCCATTGCCCGCAAGAACTCTGTATTGCCAGCATTAACCCCTGCAAGAGAACGAAGAGCTACTAAAGCAGAATTGTTATTTCCGCCTATTGCTGCCTCTACAACATTATTTACTAAAGAATCTGCAAGGTCTGGAGCTACTGCGCCAATTATCGCAGATACAGAAGTAAGGGTGCCTGAAATATCAGAAGCATTGTAAGTCTTAGCAGTTTGTGCAATTTCAACTGCGTCTTTAAATAAAGAAGAACCATTCTTTAAGTTAGTAGAGAAACCACCCGAAAGTTCTCGGCTTGAATAAAGTAAGTTGCTTGCGAACTGTTCTAACTGCTTGTTGGCTTCCGCAATTGCCTCAGATTGGGATTTGCCTTGAGCGATTGCATTTGCAGCTACGGAAGCATAGGATTCCGCATAACCAAAGAAGTCTTGTGTAGGTATAGCAGCATTAAGTTTAGTCGCTATGTATGCAAACTCTTCAGCAGCCTCTCCGCTCATACCAGTATCAAGAACGGAGCCCAACTTATCAATGACATCCGTTGCGCTGATTACGGCATCAAGATTCTCATCTCTTAACCTCTCGGCATAACCTTCATAAAGGCTATAAACACCTTCTTTGTTATAGCCTTGTGTTTGACCAATAGTTCTAAGATTAGAATCCCAAGTATTAGCCCACTTCTCGGCAGCTTCGGTAAGTATCTTAAACGGCTGTTCTACAAGATAATTATAATCTTTCTTCTGACGCTCTTGAGCGTTCTTGAGCATCTCTTCACGTTCTTTAGAACCTCGGTTCCAAGATTGACCAAGAGTTTTAACTAAATCAGCAAAACCCTTAAGTGCTGGACTGAGAACCTTGACAGCGGTAATAACAATACCAGCAATAAGAAGTCCCCATGGTCCAGCCGAGGTAGCTAATTTAAGAGCTCCCTTTGCAAGTCCTTTAGTAGCTAAACCAGCCATCGGGCTAGATGCAGCTGCAGTTGAAGAACCGCCGGCAATAATGCTACCAGCCTTGCCTCCAACCTTTCCGAGAACACCTTGAATAAGTTGTCCGCCGCCCTTACCTACTATCTGAGAACCTAAGTTACCACTATTAGAATTGAGAGCATTCTTAAAGAAACTTTTACCTACATTTTTGAGGGCGTCTTTAGCGGCTTTACCTTCGGCAGAATTGTCGAAAACCTTATCGAGAGCCTTGCCAGCATATTCCTTGCCCTTAGCTATAACCTTTTTACCAGTTTCGGAATTCTTAAAGGCTTCGACTCCCATTTTTGTGAGTTTCTTACCAGCCTCGTGACCGATGTTACGAAGGTCAAATCCAAATTCTTTGGTAAAGGTACTAAGAGCATCTTGAACACTCTTTTTAAAATCGCCTCCAGCAATAGAATCCATTAACTGGTCTTTTATACCAGCTTCGAAATCTTCGAGAAGGTTGCCACGAGACTTATACTGTTGAGGCTGTTCGGTCTCTCTTGGTTTATACTTCCACTTCTCACTATTGGTTGCAAAGTTGGAAACAGATTCACGAGGAGCAATTGCCTGACGTTTTCCGAAGTTAGGGTTGCCCTCCATGTAATCAATTAAATCATATATAGCATTAGCAAGAGGGTCGCTCGAAGCAGAACGACGTTTCATTGTAGATAAGGGGTTTTCATTCCCCGTCATCTGCGGTTGCTGAGCATCACTGTTACCTTGTTGACCCTGTGTTTTTGCCATAAATTACTTCTTTTTCTTTTTATTTAGCTCTTTCTGTCGTTCTCGCATCTCCTTGTCAAACTCTTCCACATATTTAGCTCTAACAAATATGGGTTGTTCCATTAACCAGTCGGTGCTAACGGCTCCCTCAGAAGCTCTTGCGATGTATATTGTTTCCTCAATTATCCTCTCATACTTTTGTTGTCTCATTTCCTGGAACGTTTTCATTTCGTTCCCTACTTTCACCAGCTGTAGTTGAGGATTTACCACTGTTTTCGGCAAGTCTATCGGCTTTCCAGCTCCTGAGATTTCCCACGGTCGGACGAAAAAATCGCTCGTCGGGAAGTGCAATAAATGCCGCTTCTTTGCTGTGGCATCTAGGACAAACCGACCTACCTCCTGCTCTAAGTCCGTAATCTGTTAATTCACGAACTTTGGATTTTAAAAGCATAAAATCTGCAGAAGATAATTTATTCTGGATTTGAAATTTACGCTCGGGGACTGCTATCTTTGAATTACCGCCAATAGAGGAAATCATATAGCAAAGACGAGCAAACTGAGTATTAATATCTCCATTAGAATCTGCAAATAATGTATCTTTTGCAGCATTCATAGCTTCCTGGATAGTAAGCATGTGAATTGTAATTTCATCATCAAAATCTATAAATTCATCTTTTGAAATTGTAAGAGAATTTGTAAATCCGGCAGGGAGCATTTTTACATCGATATTTCGTAAATCGACTTGATATTCGCCGCTGGATACTTCATCACATACAGAACAATACAGAGAATTTGTCGTATAATACGGTCCGTAGTTGAGGATTCTCAAACATCTACAAATCCACTGAAAATCTACTTCTAATAAATCTCTGAAATTACATTTCTCCTCAATTGCTTTAGGAAAAATGATATCGAGCATCGTCTCCTGGAAATCTTCTCGACCTACATAATCGAGCTCTGAACCTGTGGGAATACTCTTTAATGTAAGAGTATCAGGAATGTCTTTATACAGACCTTTGCCTAAAAGTTCAACCTTTTCTGAAATAGCCATTAAATAATCCTCCTAAACAGTTTTTGGTGATTGGTATTTCATTTTATTAAAATGTCCTATCGCTAATCGGAAAAGTCTTCGTGAAAAGCGATTTATTATAATAATATTAAAGGTTAATGCCTCTCCCGAACTTAATCGAAAGAGGCATTATATGGAAGAAAACCAAAAGAGGTAATGAGTTATTTTAGCATCTTATCCCAGTCACAACCACAATCAATAAATCGTTTAGTATCGTCGAAATAAGCGAATGAGAAATATGCTTGTCCCGGTAAAGATGTATCTCTAATTAAAAATGATATTCCTGATACGGATTCTATGTCAGATTCTACTATAATATCTACATTGTTATATTGGAAAGTATTTCTTCGTCTGTCGTCGCTCATATGTCACCTAATATGTTATATATTTACTACATAATAAAAGGTTATTAAATGAACTCGCTGCAAGTTTTACCTTACAGCGAATCCAAAACAGTATGAGGTAACGAGTATGTAGTTTGCTTAGCTAACGTTTATTTTGTTGTACTCCGACATCTTTTGAAAATTAGGTAAAGAATCTCCGAAAAATGCCTGAAGTTTCTCAGTATCGAAATTGGCTTTGACAATGGGAGTTACAGATACTTTGTAACCTTCTCCATAAACAACATGACCGCCATTGTTCTTTCCACTGTCCTTGCCCTTTTTTGTAACGTAGTCGATAATCTCCTCTTTAACGGCATCAAGCTCAGCTTCTGCTTGCTTTTTTATCGTATTTAAGTGCCTGTATTTTGCAACTGCTGCATCAAACTCGGCTTTATTCCTACACATATGAGCATCCTCCTATTGGATTATTGATATTGATTTCCCAGTTATATTAACGATTAGGTAGTTCTAGTTTAATCGTCCTGCCCTTCCTTAGTGTGCTTCTCAAGAGCTGTTTTAGCTTCAGTAACTACTGCGGATTCATAATGAGCTACAGTAAGCATAGCCATCAAATCGTTGAATGAGATTTTCTGTGCCTCTGAAGTGTTTTCAAGCAACTCTAAAAGTAATGTAAGAATTACATGAGTATTTCCTGCTGCCATCTGGGAAGTTTTCCCTCCCATACTGCATATGTAAATAAGACCTTCATCTTTTGACCTTAAAAGTTTATTAACCCAATCACGTACTGTTCTATGGTGGGATTTCAGTATTGTTGCTCTCTTCTTGGCTTCTTCCTTTGTCATAATGTTATATCTCCTTTACCATAAAATTATTGTTGTTATCAAGAATCCAAAAAATGCAAGGAATTCTACTAGCCATAGCCAAGCAATTATGGCAAGTACGGGAGTATCGTAGTAAAAACCATCCCAGGTTAAATAATGTGAAGCAAGGATATATACAATAGTAGTAAATATCCAGGCTGTCAAGATTATTAATGTTATTTTGAGTAAAATCATATTGAAACCTCTTCAGCTATTGGAACTGTTTCTCCAGGGACTTTGTTCAATACCTAAACAAATGGGACAAATAGTCTGACCCTTTACATCACGAAACCCCTTTTCTTTGGCAGCTCTGATTGTGGAATCTCTATTGTAAAACATACCTGTACTGAAATCAGTGCTCAGCCATCTGCCACACTCGTCACACTGTATATCATAGAATCTAGTTACTTTCATTAGTTCAGTCCTTATATTTTAAAATAAACTCGATTGCTCCTGCTCTATCTAAACTACCATCGCAGGTAGTTAAAATGTCATCAAAAAGTTCATTTTCCTGTTCTTCGGTATAATGTAACTTATAATCACAAATTTCACCTACAAAATCAGAAAGCTCATCGTCTGAAAGTGCATCCAGGGTTTCTCGTGTCCAAATCTTTTTCATGTTATAAATCTCCTTTTGGATTATTGATACGATAGTTATCTGTCCATTCTAATAATTTGTCTCTTATCACACGAATTATATTACGAATTGCAACTATCGCTGCAAGTGTAGTTACAATTATTGCAATTATCACGATTATTGCTTTTACTGTGAGAAAGAAAGAATCAACTGTCATTCTTCTATCCCTCCTGCAGCTTCATAATATATTCCAAAACATCTTCAAATGCATCTCTGCTACCGATTGCACGGTTCATATTCCAGTCATCATTCCTCTGCTTACAGCTATCCGTCTTCTCGCTATAAAACTTAATCTGCTTACGAAGATATCTGACTAGATTGGTATGATTCAGTTTTGGTGTCTTCTGGGGGTCAAAAATATCGTATTTATCGACCCATTCATATGCATTGCCACGACGAATATAGTGATAGCCTTCTGTATCTAAATAGACATTGTAGACTTTCAAAGATATACAATCGAAATACTTTAATTTAGTTTTCAGCATTATTAATACCTCCTTTTGGATTATTGATATTTACAGGTATTATAACGATTATGATTTTAATCTACCGTCTGGGCACATAATAGTCTTTCTTGGGTCTCGAACAGTCTACACAAGGGTACAAAGATGGAAATAAACCCACATGTTTACAACCCTTGCAACAATCTGGAACATTAATCTCAGATAGAAAATCAAAGGCAGTTCGATACGAAATGTTGTGCTCATCACAGAAATCTCGAATATCGCTATCTGTACAACCTACAGTGTCGAGGTTTCGTAACTGAGCCTTCATGCCTTCGGTAAGATAGGATATACGTTTCATACTGACTCCTCCATTCTATTTGAATTATTGATGTTTATAGATATATTAACGATTATAATGATTCATTTTCTAATAATCCATACTTGACTAATGGGCAGGATTTTCTGCACCCATCTTCATCAATAGATTCAAAAGGATTTTCCATATTGTCATGATTACACATTCCTGGAACTGGGATATTTTTACTACAATTTTCGCACAAAGCAGGAGCCATGTAAAACATATGCTTTCCACACTTTGGACAATATTCTGTCTTGTCTTGGTTGCATGTCCAACCGTCATAACTGCCAAAACCGCATTTTGGGCAGATATAGCAATATGTCCAAGAATTTTCCCAATATTTCCAATATGTCTTTTTCGCTAGTGCCATATATGCCTCAAGTATTTAGATATTCTTTTTCCATAATATCTGTAAGCGTCTCATAGACCTGGTCTGTAGGGTCATAATAATCCCCAATATCGAATCTGCCTTCTTTACATGCCTGATTGAGTTCAGATGTAAAAGCATCCTTGTCTAATAGATTTTTGTTCAGTAGGTTGAGAATGCCTTCAAGGGTATCTCGGTTTTCTTCAATAACTTCCCAAACACTTTTATCAGCAAATTCGGGACATATATCTCTACCGAGAATGAATTCGATTATCCTGATCGCTTTCTGCTTATCCATAGTTTCTCCTTGATACTATACTCCATAACAATGAGGTATTGACTCTTCAAAAAATTTCTCTGGTGTTGGATACTTATCCAATGTTTTACGAGTTATTATTCTCTGATGCCTGCCATTATATGGAATAAACCATTCTATACTAACTGCAATATCATCCATTTTAACAAGTTCGTATGCCATAGATATATCTTCAAGAGTCGGTCTATCCTTACACCAAAAAGTTCTCATTACTACCATAATCAAATCACCTCCAACTCATCCCGGTTATCGTCTTTATCGGTTCTCAGGTTTTCGCGAATAGCATCTGTAATCTTATACATACAATCTTCGCAGATATGATGTATTTTATTATCTTGTGCACCTCCGCCATAACCTTGATAAAAACATTTGCTTTTGATTATGTAGTATCTTTTATTAATACCAACCTCTTCTTTACAGATATCACATACCTTATGTCTCGGAATTATCATTGCCAACCTCCTTCATTTTAGGGCCAACAGTTTCTTTGCAGCACATTTTATAAGCTACTTCAGAACCAACGCCCTGGCGGATTAATTCAAGTGCACGTACCTCATCATAATGAGGAGCGTATATCTTTTCAGATGCCATACTTAAGATTCCTCCTTAGATTTACTGCCTACCTCCCTGAGCAGTGTCTCGGGACCATCGAAGTCGCTGTATCCGTATTTCTTTTGTTGAGCTAAATCTGCTTGAATAATCTTAATCCAAGTATCTACGAAATCAGTCATCTTCATCATCTCCACATTCTGTAAAAGTAATAAGTTCTGTACAACTGCATCTAGGGCAAGCGATTAAGTCATTGTAGGATGGTGCGCCCCAAAATTCTCCAACGTATTCTCTTACTGTACCTGCTTCTTCTAGGGTAAAAACCTCATCACATTCCTGACATCTATATTTCTTCATGCTTTATTCCTTTTAGATATATTTTATTCCTTCCAGATATAAGATGTTCCGCAGAAGTGGCAGCATTTATCTGCCCTATTAATCGGAGCTCCGCAGCCCTTGCAGATAAGTGCAGTGTATGGTGCTTCTTCTGTTATCGGTTCCGGTTCTGGTTCCTCTGTAAAGTCTAAACCCTCGATAATAGTTTTATAAAATTCTGGAAATTGGATATCGAACTTCTGTAATATTTCTTCATAAGAAAAAACAGTATTTCTAGCGACTGCTCCTACTTCGTAAGTAGTTGTAATATCTCCCATATTCCCATTACGAGTTACCCTAAAAACATATCTAGTAGGGTCATCGAAAGTTTTAAACATGGGCTCAATTTTATATGCAAAAAATCTAAAACCTCGCTCCCAGAACATCACAGCGTCTTTGCTGACATTATATATGGGAACAAAAATTATATCTCTTGCCTTTTCGCCCTTCTTACAATAAGGACAATTATCACCTGTACATAAAATCCTTCGAACTTTACCACTATTCTGAATAGTATGTACAGGAAATACTATTACATCATCCCTGGAGCGAAGAAGAAAAATCACATTTTCGCATTCTTTATCATATTTAAGATGAAAGAATTTGCTTTCTTCATCGCGCTTAATATCGGAAAGCCTTCTACCGAACTTGAGTTCATCTACCATATTAGCCATATTTAGTCTCCCTCCTCTTGGAGTATTGATATCTTTACTAATATCAACGATTATGATTTAGAATCATTATCAATATTTACTCCAAACTTCTTAGCAAGCCTCTCGAACTCAGCCCTCTCAATTTCTTCTATCTCCGCGTTATCCTGCTGTCTACGTGCCTCCAAAAATGCATCTGCCCAAGCTTTTATATCGCTTTCAAGCAAATCGCCTTCTTTAGTCAGAAAGTCAAAAGGAAATGTGTATTCCTCATAATCATCACCGTAAACTTTGCACTGAACTGTGATTTCCTCATCATATGCATTGAGATAAAAATCTGTAACCTGAAATGCAGGGTAACCAATACTGCCACGATATATTGCTTTGTGCAACTTTAAAACAAGAGGCTCTAAACGCTGAAGAACTCGCTGGTATTCTCCCTTTGCTTTAAAGTAGAAATGTAAGATATCCAGAATATTCTTCTTCAATTCTTCAGGGGTCTTACCCATATCCTGAAATTCATTTGTCATATTAAATCTCCTCCCAATCTTCGCTGGTAATAGTTACACCTGTGACTTTGCCGCCATCTCCCAGATATGCATTATCAAGAGAACAACCGGTGATAAAGTCTTTTACTTCCTCATCAGAGCAGTGCTCTTTCTTGAACTCCTGACAGTTCTGTACCCAAGTTATAGTGTACAATCTAGGCTTAGGTGCCGTCCAAATATTGGAAATTAGATACTCTAACTCTAAGTTCATAATAGAACCTCCTTATATTTATATCTCCAATAAATATAACGACTATGATTTTAATTTATTTTCCTTATATTTCTTAATGGCTATATCAAGTTCATCGTCAGACATAAATAACCAGACAATAGGCATGCTATAACATTCGGCATCATAATTATAAATATAAATATAAGTTGTTCCAGCTTCGATACGGTCTATCCCACCATCCCAATGAAAATACTTCTTTAAGATAGTTTTAACTTTAATAATGATGTCATTATATTCGTGGATTATCGTACTAATCTGTTTAATATCTGTCATATTAATCTACCTCCGCTGGCCCATCATATATAAGAATATGAACTCTTTCCAGAATATCATCATCTCCTACAAGTTTCATACCCCAACCAGTATCTCCATCATTTCCTAAAGGGTATACGGGCGAAATAGATACTCCATCATCTTTACCTACTGTCAATGCTCCGTTCATCAGGTCATCAAGCCAAAGATATGCAATACCGAAAGCCTTAGAACGGTCATTACATACCCCGATACACTGCTGAAAATCATTACCACTTTCGGCAATAAGTACATATGTAGTATTTTTCACGTTCTCTATACTGCTCATATTAATCTACCTCTGCAATCAACTCATCTTTAAGTAATGTTAAAAATGTTTTAAATTCGTCTAATGTAAAGTTAGGGTCTGTGCAAGTATTTGTTCTTCCGAGATGTGCACCCTTGTACCAATTAATGGTTACACCTGTTGGAAGATACTCAATGTAGTATTCTTCGGATTCATCATGCCATAACTCGAAACTAGTAGTAAAAGTATGTTCATTACATAAATCTACAACTTCAAGGGATTTGTCTCCTAAAATCTCTTCCCATACTTTTACAAAATCAGTTCTATCAAAGTGATACTGTGGAAGCTCCATATCAAGTCCTCCTGCTAACAGGTCTGCCACACATCGGGCAATATTCTGCAAATGAAAGAACATATTTGGTTGTCTGGTAACCACACTTCTTACAAGTGAAGTTTTCATCATAACTACCATTGCCATTAATAGGGATAAATTGAGTAGGCTCCCTACCCTCAGATGCAACATTTATTGCATTGTTAGGTTTGTCGCAGTCATCCTCATTATCACTTGGCTGTATCTCCGTTAATCTTGCAAATGCCCAAAGTACTCCATCATAAAATTTATCATCATAACCTTCGGCAGGTTTCATATCACCATTTAAATAATTCCGATAACCTTTTCCAAGTCTATCTAATATTTCTTCAGCTGTCATATCTATCTTCCTCATCTTCGACATACTTATCTAATTTATCAAGATACAGTGTAGTGTCTCCAGTAGATGCTTTTTGATAAGCCCATTTTTCAATAAGATATCCAAAAAGGTCTATGGTACGAGTATGTGGGGTCTCATACCCTAGTTCGGTCAATAAATCGAAGAAATCATCTATTATTTTTACTTCTTCTGTACTAAATTCTACTTTTCGTGTTGCTTTCATATCAATTTACTACCTCCTTTGGAATCCGATACATAATGTCTGGGTCAAATACACAGCAATATAATTCTCCCTCATGTTCTGTTATAGGTACGCCATAAATATAATCGCATTCCTTTACATATATAAAACAAGCGGTATTGCCCTTGTTCATGCGTACTACTTCCCAACCTTCTGGCATTTCTAACCACTGTATATCAATCTACCTCACACAAAATACAGCGTTACGACCTTGCTTTTTAGCAAACTGCTTTAGACGATTTATCCTGTCTTGCAGTTCATATTTAGTAATCCAAATAAACATTCTATTCTGATTGATAGGCATATTATGCCCCAGTATATAATAGTAATGTTCTTCGCTCCCGATTAAGAAAAACATTGGGTGTTTTATCTTCTTCATATCAATTCTCCTCATACCAAGACCAGTCGTGTGTTTCTACCGGCTTATGAGACTTCTTATATGCATTCTCTAACCGCTTAATCATATTATTAAACGATTCCATATCCATACGCTTCACCTTCTTGCAAAGCTCTTGCATTAGGTACTCCATATTCATATCAATTTACCTCAATCACAAAGCAGCATAATCCTTATATACGAACGCTGTTTATCTGATATATCAGATGAAATACCAAGAACATCACTATTCATATGGTTAGCTATTTCCGCAACATTGTATTCACTACCACCTTCGTAATAAGTAACATCAGTTATGCAATGCCCTGTCTTGGCACTAACCAACTGAATATTCTCAAATTTACCGATAATATTGGGAATTAAATCTTTTAACTTCATAGATGCCCTCCTCTTGGATTATTGATGCTTACATATATTATAACGATTCTGATTTTAATCTCTATTAGTTCTCAAGCAATCTATGTACGGGGTTTGATTCTGTTGCCCTTAGTTCCATGATTTTGCGTCCGCAGTAAGGGCAGTATTTTGCGCCTGCCTGATTAAGAATATACTGAGTAGTAATATATCCGCATTTCACGCAACGCTTACAGCTATCATATGCACCCCTATCTCCTATAAAGGTTGTAGGCTCATTCTCATCTCGTGCTACGGTTATTGCATTTTTAAGTTTGTCATATTCCTCATCGGTAATATGACCCTTCGTATGAAGTCTGAATAATATGTTGCTTGGACTATTGCTCATAATCAGTCACCTCGTATACTTTCTTAAATTCTTCGCCCGTCATTGTATTGAAAATGCAAATATTCCTACGATTAAAGCTCCTAAGATTAAACCTCCGTGAAGGAATATCCAACTACTCAGCCAAGATAATTCCTTTTCGAGAGCTTCCCATCGCCTCCCGCATTTAATATGAATAAGTTCCTGAAGGTCCATAAATGCCTTAACGCTCCAGATGATATAAAGGAGAGCGATAAATATAAGACCTATGTATGTAAATAATCTAAGTAGCATTTACTGAGCATCCTTACCATATTTTTCCTGAAGTCTTGCAAGTTCCGCAAGTTCTCTCTTTCGCCAAGCTTCTTCTTTCTTCTTGCGCTCTTCCTCTTCCTTCTGCTTCTTTGCTTCCCTGTATTCATAAATCCATCTATCAATTGCAGGAATAAGTTCTTCTTCTGAAAGAATGAACCATTCGAGAGGAATTGTATACTGAATATCTTCCTCAGAAGCACCCCAGAACAGATTACCAAAAATGCGGATATGGTCATCGTCTACTATTTCGATACTTTGTATCGAAAACATTTCATCATAAAGAATTTTGCTGATTCTAGATGCAAATTCTTCAGCTTTATCCTTTAACTTATTGTACTCTTTTATTGAATTTCTATATGCTTCGAGAGTAATCATTTCAGGTGTTTCCATGGTGAACTCCTTCCTTAATAAACATATTCCGAATTGATTCTAAACGCAAACTTATCAACCCTCTGATATCGTCTACTCAAGCCTTCCATCGCAGTATATAAGTTATCTACTGCAATATTTGTAATATAGCCTGAGTCCTGCATTCTGCTGTCATGGGTAGTTAGTAGAAACTTACCATCAACTAAAACAGAAATGTCGAAGATGACTGGAGTTTCAACAGGCTCACCCCAACTACACAGTTGGAATATTACATCATCAAAATCACCTTTGAAATCTTCTGTATATCCTTCCATTGCAACATAGAGATTTTTTACATCATTAGAAGGTACATAGCATGATGGTGAAGGATTTACTGCAGGTCCCAGGCTATAAGTACCGTCATATCTCGGGGAGATATCTATTACTAATGTGTTTACTAAGGGTTCCATATTATTCTACCTCCTCTAAAGGTCTGCCGTCTCTGACATGCTTCTGCCTTCTTATTTCTTTAGTATCAGCTTCTAACTCAATCTTCTGTAAATTTGAACTGGCTATCTGCATCGCCCCAATCTTAGCAAGAATAATGCTCTGCATTTCTTTAATAAGCCTTTTCAGATATACATATCTCATATCTTCTTTACAGATATAGCAGAGTCCGTCTACCTTTGTTTCAGGCTTACAACAAGATAACTTCGTAGTTGCCATATCAGATTTCTCAGGGCGTATGTCCCATGTACCATCTTCATATACGCTAACACAAACCATCTTTCTCTCTGTTGTCATATTATTCCACCTCCCTATTAAGTATCGCTTCTATCTCATCTCGGTTTTTCTTCCGGTTGCCACGTTCAGTGTATAACGCACACTTACCGCCCAATTGTCTGAACGGGCATTGCTTTGAGCATGTAACACCTTTATTGCCTCCATATAAATGTATATAATATTGGCAGATAATATCTTCCTTCTTATAGTTTGCTAAGATATCTGAAATGAACTTATCCCACAATGTTTTCATATTTATATCCTCCTACTAATTATAACGATTATGATTTAGGCTACTTTCAGCTTCGCCAGGTCACTCTTCTCTACGATTCTTCTAGTAAGTTCATGCTTACCCATTACGATAGCGTGTACATCTTCATCATATGTATCGTGGCTAATAAGAGTATAAACTGTAACTGCGAACTTTGTACCGATTCTGTGAGCTCTGTCGATTGCCTGATTCTTCATTGCATCTGTCCAAGGTTCGTCAAGGAAAACAACTACTGTTGCAGCTGTAAGTGTAAGTCCAGTACCCATTGCACCGATAGTTCCTAAAATAACCTTTACTTCTGGGTCATTCTGGAATCTATTTACGATTCCCTGTCTGTCAACATCAGCTACTTCTCCGGTAATAACTACTGGATTATACTGCTGAAGTCTTGCTACTGCCGGCTTGATACCTTCTATCCAGTTGCTGTAAACGATAACTTTTGTACCGTTATAAACTGCTTCTTCTACAATCTGCTCCAACCTATCGAGCTTAGGATTCTTCTTAATGAAGTTGAAGGGGCCGATTCCGCCAGATACCTGTCTAAGTCTTAACTTAATGGCGAGCATGCAATCCGTATTGCTTATCTGAATATCAGGGTCATCTATAGCGTTATCGATAACCTGATTATAGAGTTTCTTCTGCTCGTCTGTAAGTTCTACATAATCTGTCATGTAAATCTTTTCAGGAAGGTCGAGAACCTCATCTTTTCTTCTACGAAGCATAATTGCTCCGAGCTGAGCTCTGAGCTGGTCGATATTCTTATAACCTACGATTGTACCCCACTCATCTCTGCAGCAGAAGTGTTCTCTGAAAGAGTAAAAGCTGTATTTCTGATATCCGAGCCACTTAAGTATTGCGTAGAGGTCTAATGGGCTATTCATCAAAGGAGTACCTGTCATACCGATTCTAATGTCGGGCTGTAACTGCATCATGCCTTCGCCCTGCTGTGTATTAAGGTTCTTCGCTCTGTGAATCTCATCTACGGCTACCATATTAATGATATTATCCTCGCAAAGTTCCTTGAGCTTTGCTGCGATACCGATATTACGAAGGGACTCGATATTGGTTATGATAAAGTAATGAGAATCTATCTCAGCGTCATGACCGAGCTTATTGAGGTCATTCAGCTTCTCAGCTGTACCGCCTACTACAACCTTACCAGAACGCTTCATTGTATACTGACCGAGCACCCAGCTGCTTTCATTGGAGTGTTTTTCGATTTCCTCAACCCAGTTCCACTTGAGGGAATTAACTCCGCAGATGATAAGGCAATGCTTGAAACCAGAAGCCTTCTTACGAATAACTGCGAGGTCAATAATCTGCTTTGTCTTACCTAAACCCTGGTCATCTGCGAGTAACCATCTGCTGTGCTCTAAGCCGTACTGTATACCTTCTGTCTGATGGGGCATCGGATTTGTTTTGAACTCAAATCCGTTATCAATCTCGACCTTATCGGGGAGTATCTCTTCGTTCTGTATCTCGAACTTTACGTTAGGAAGTGCCTGCTGAAGTTCTGCAAGTTCCTTATACTCGATTTCCCAATTCTTATCGTCGGGATTCCAGTATCTTGCTCTGAGGGCTTTAACTGCAGCTACGAACTTGGGGTTATATCCGAATGTAAGGTAAACAGAGAAGTCGTCTGTACATCTGTTCGGCTTATCAATCCTTGCTGTAATAGCAGGTGCTTCAGGTTTCTTGACTTCTACCTTAGCCTCTGGCTTAGCCTCGGGCTTAGGAGTATCAAGAACCACTGTGGGCATCTCTGCCAGCTTCTTATAAACATCCATATCGTCATCGATGCTTATTATAGCGGATTTGATTATCCAGCCTTCCCAAACTGTATTTACCAGCTTCTCCCTGTAGGCA
>Ga0247610_10001718_pt1 | contig 26594 bp, 35 predicted proteins | sample 174DNAGHGhighgp2_FD_193483 | JGI IMG/M metagenome (GOLD analysis project Ga0247610, IMG submission 193483) | Sheep rumen microbial communities from Palmerston North, Manawatu-Wanganui, New Zealand - 1742 DNA GHGhigh gp2 | ecosystem: Host-associated > Mammals > Digestive system > Stomach > Rumen...
GTTGACTTCGGTGCTTATCTGGATGATGCTTCTCTTTGTCTTTCAGCGGCTTCTTCTAGTTGGTCATCATCTTCTTGGTATTCATCTGAAATCTTTTCAATTTCTTTCTTCAGAGGATTTCTCTTTTTTTGTAGCTTTCTCTTTGCAATTTTTGCATCTTTGTCTTTTTCAAGTTTTTTCAACGAAGTGCTTGGATAATCAACAATAATTGATTCTTTCTTTTTATTGGGTTTTGACTTACTTGATTGTGAAGTTGAATGCTATTTTCTTTTTTGTAATTTCTTCTTATCGCATTTATCTTCAGCTAACCCATCAACAGCTTTTGGTTTTGAAAAAGGTTTTTTCAAAATCTCTACAGTTTTTTCAACAATTTTCCCAAGCGAAATCTTCTTTTTACTTGAAACACCACTATTACAATCAGAAGATGTGTTCTTCTAGTTTTCTTTATTTGCTTTCTTAAGTTTTTGTCTCATCTTAGATATATTTTACCTAAGAAAGTGAAAATCTAAAATATCAATCAAATGTCATCAATGTCATTCATTGGATGAACAATTGATTGTACAGAATTAGTCCCTTTATTGCTATCATTGTTTGCTGTCAATGATTTCAAGACACCTTTCATCCGTCCATCTGATGGTTCAGAATCTGGAATGTCATCATCAAATGTCTTGTCATATAAGTTCAATGACTCTGGATCTAGCTCAAATGCAATTGTCTTGCCAACCATCCCACCAAGACGATTCTTGAGAATTCTTCCCATTATCAATCCATTTTCTCGGCTTTCAGTAGTTTGATACAATGCCATTAGAAAATCAGCGGTGAATGCAACACCTCTTGATTGAGAGATATGCTCCATTCCAATATTCTCATTGTTCATTCCTTCAGAGTTGGATTGAACTGCTGAAATAACTGGCTTAGCAAACTTGTAGCTTATTGCTCTAAGCTTCTCACTGACTTCAAGACCTTCACTGAACATATTGTCATTTGCTCTAGATGAGTTTCCTTTGAGAAGATTCAGATAGTCAACCACAACAATGTCAAACTCATGGCCAGCATTCTTCAAATTCTCAAGATAAGTCTCAATTTCATTGCAGGTTATAGTCTTTGGAGGAAATTCTTTCAGATAAAGCCTTGCTTTAGGATGATCTTCATGATACTTTTTAACTGCAGCAATTACACTAGTCTCATTGCTCTTGAGCTTGTTGATGTTTGTATTTGAAATATGTGCATCAAATCTTGTTCCATATACATCTTCTGACATTTCAAGAGATATGACTACAACACCAAGATCTTGATCTAGAAAATGCTTAGCTAAATTTGACAAAAATACCGACTTGCCAAGACCGGCTTGGGCCATGACAAGATAGAGTGACCTTCCATCTTTTAAGAATCCATCATTGGTGTAGTAGTCTAGGGAACTCCATCCTGTCTTTATCTTTGCTTCCGGATTTCTTATGTAGTCCCAATGTTTATCCATTGAAGCTGGATCAAAATAGTCTAAGCCGAGATCAACATCATTAAATGTTATCTTCTGGACTCTATCAAAGTTTTGAAGACATTTGTCAACAACTTGCTCATAGCTATTTGGATCTCTTTCAAGAAGAGATGTATTGTCCATCAATGCTTCATAGAAAGCTTTACGTCTTATAAACTCTTTGATGTTTTGAGACAATGCTTCTTCAGACACACCGACATCAATTGATGATACTTCTGCAAGAAGCTCATTTACCTCTGCAGATTGGATGTCAAGCTCTGGATTCTTTTCTCCATATTTTTCCGCCATTGCTGCCAGAACTTTATTGCTTGGAACTGAACTATATTTTCCATAATACTTAACTAAAAGCATCAAGATAGTGCTCATATTTTTGACACTAAACCACCTAGCATCAAAAACACTAGACAATATATTTAGCCATTTTCTGTCAACAAGAGCTTTCTTAAGAAGCATCTTTTCAATCAACTCATCATTGAAATCAAGTTCCATACAAAATAGATGATATTGGCTTAGATGACCAGCTAAACAAATAAAAAAGGTGGCATAAATGCCACCTTAGCATTGAATAGACACACATCAATTGCTTGTCACCAATCTTGATATCCATTTTGAAGATATGGATTGGCAAATTGTGGCTGATTTCTCATTACAGCAGTACTTGGTTGGATCATAGACTTTCTTGAAGGCCCATCATGAGTTGGAGTTGCAACCATAGCCATGTTCTTCTCTATTTCTTGAAGTTGGCTTGTAAGCTTAGCATTCTCAAAAGTCAATTCAGAGATTTTCATCAAATAGTTGTCATTCTCTTCACGAAGCTCTTTGAGAGATTTTCTCATCTCAGCAATTTCAGATCTAGCTTTATCTAGTTCATGCTTGAGATCAACTAGACTCATCTCTCCATCAATAGGAGCATCAATGCTTTTCTTTGACTTTAAAGTCTCAATCTCTTCAAGATAGAGATTTATGCTGTCTGATAGCTTTGCATTTTCTTGTTCAAGCTCAAGACAATGCTTTTCAAGAGAGTCTATCTTCTCTAACTTTTCTGTCATCTCTGGAGTCAGTCTAGATAAAAACTTTGAAGAATTTGCATTTTCAACAACTTCATTCTTTGACTTCTCTCCAAGAAGTTCATCAAGTTCAGCATCTTCAATATTGGTTTCACTAGTTGGTTCTATGGATTTCTCTTGACTTTGTGAATCAACCGGCTTCAGCTCAGCATCAACTTCAAGTGTAGTGAACTCATTGTTTGCCTGAATAGCATTAGATTTCTTTTTCTTTGCCATAATCTTGTCAAATTCCTCAAGCATATTGTATGGAAGTGGTATTATTTCTCTAAGCCACTGATCCAATCTAAGAACTATTCAAAGTTCCAGAATACTAGATAGTTCAGATGATTTAACTCCGCAACCTTTCTTTTGTTGACATCACGTATAGTCCAAGTCTCAATAGCATTGCGATAGTAGTCGGTGTTCTTGCTTTGCCATAATTGAACAACCTTCATATCATCTTCATTGGTTTCATCAAAGAAATGGTCATTATGTGTCCAGGTAAAATTGCATTCAACATATGTATTGATGGCCTTGATATAGAAATCACAGTTGAATGGATACTCTTCAGACTTGTACTAGCGAATGATGTTGTTTTCATTGAAGTGCTCACATAGCAATTCATATGCATGTTCTTCTAGCTTAGATGTGTTGAAAGTTCCATTTAGTCGCTTAGTTTCTTCAGCTTTCCTTCTAGTTTCAGGTAGAGATCCTTTTTGTCGTATTTCAGGAATCTAAAATGGATTTTCAACGCCATAATTATCTAAGCAAGTCTCTTTTGCCTATGTCCTATTCATATAGTTGTCTGGACCAAATTGTTTATTGGATGCATCTATAAGTTTTTGTCTTCGTTGTTCTCTAAATGTGTCATCTTTCATATGTTCTTTGAAAGATGATATCCCTTTCTATTTGACTTCTTTAACCTAGAATACACTGACAATTGTATTATCACCATATTTATGTCTGATACTATCAATGTAAGCTTGCATTCCTTCTTCTGATTTCATATTATTGTCAACACCATAATGATCAATAAATGATTGCTTTCTTTTAGCCGATGATTCTTCAGATTCATACCTTCCATTATATTTTTGATGCCGTGTATTAAGTGATTTTGCTTGAACTTCTGGTATTTGTGAGACATGCTCAACACCATATGTTACTAAACATGTTTCAATCTTTTTCTGTTGCCATCCTTGCTTAATATCATTAGGAATACTATTCATTGTTTCATGAAACTTTGCCCTATTGTTATATGTCTCATCTCCATACTTCTAAAACTTTGTTTTCTTTCCAAGAATAGGCATTTCTGGAGATTTATGAGCGCATTCAAGTGAACAGTATTTGTATTTTGGATCTGTTAGTTTGTAAACATTTCTGACTATCTTAGTTTCACAAACTTTGCAACTTGGAAAAGTTGTTAATCCATGCAATATCCAATATATTTTTGTTAGTAAGTTAAACTAACTATCATTTAGTAATGGGGTCTTTTGGTTAACCCAACTAACAATATCTTTGTGCTTTGAATTCAATTCACGGCAAAAGAATGTAGTTGTGTTTATGATGTCAATTAGCTAATCAAACATCTATGGATTATCTCTATAGAATTGATTGCTTTCTTTGTCTTCTATATGAACTATTTGTTTCATGCTTCTTTCTTTACTTGATTACTATAAAAAGAAAACTCGTCTAATTACGGCTTAGACGAGTTTCAGTTAATCAAGTAAAGTTAACTCAAATCAAACTAGCCGTAATAGTCCAATTCTCAATTATTATCTTATTTACTATGTTCATACATCAAATTTCTTCTTCAATTGCATCAATTTCTTTTGCTGTGGAGTTTGAGTATGCCATCTTTTCAATTGACTTCTTATCAAAGTCATCAATAAATGATTTCCAAACTGCATCATTTGTGATAAGCTCTTTGCGTGTTATCTTCTTGTCAGAGTAGCTTGGAACTATTACACCACCTCTAACTTCTTGAATATATCCATATGCAATAGCATCTTCTACAAGTCCATCCCATTTATTATATCCATGGTCAAAGCTCAAAAAGACCGTTGCTTGAAATGCTGGTTTTGCAATTCTTGACTTCACAACAAAGAATCGAAGTCTATTACCTTTGTAGAAGCCAAGTGAATCATCATCACTCTCTTCACCAGTCATGAACTCATCATTATTAGACTTCACTAAAAGCTTGTCGCATTGGAGAATGACATGAGATGAATAAACAAGTCCTCTTCCACCTCCCATAGCCTTTATCTTCGAAGCTCCAAACATTCCAGCTGATGGATCATCATATATGTGATTCACGATGAGAAGAGTAGCATTTGACATTGGCACACGCATCATCAAGCCACGCATGAGATTGTTGCGGAGCTTAGCTGAGCTTCCCATATCAGCTACCATCTGATCCTTCTTCACTGCATCGGTAATAAGCTTATCTGAAGAGAGACCACCAATAGAATCAAGAACAACAAGCGCTCTGATATTGTCATTATTGTCTGGATCTTTCAACCAATCTTGTCTTGCAGTGACTAGTGTATCATAGAGATTAAGCATCTTTACAGCACACTGCTCAAGAGAGATCACTGGAATATGGTTGATCTTTGACATATCAACATTGTTTGACTTGAAGTAGTCAACCAGCACTCCACCTTCAGAGTCAAAGATATAAACAACATCCACTGCATCATTCTTAAGAGCTTCAATGATAGTGTTTGCTACCAGCAATGATTTTCCAGATTGAGATTCTCCAGCAATGGTTGAGATTCTTCCGACAGGAAATCCCTTATAAATCGAACCGCTCAAAACTCGGTTGATTGCATATGATCCAGTTGACAAAAACTCAGTGACTTTTGCTAGACTGGAGTTTTCAATTTCCTAGGCTCCAGTTGCTTTTCCTATGCTTTTTATAGCGTCTTTTAGCTTCATTGTCTTTCCTTGTGTCTTAATTCATTGTGATGTTAACATCACAATTTAGATAGTACTTTTGTAGGCAGTTCTTCTCTGTCTTGTCTAGCTTTCAGACATCTTGCATCCATCATAGCTTCAAGGTCATAGAAGTCATTTTTCAATGCCATATAGTAGATTGCAAGTCTCATTTGCATATACTGCTTTGCAAGTGATTCTGACTTGTTTTTCAACCACCAATCAACTTCTTTTGTTATCCATGGGCATTGTATTCCGCGATTTTTGTGAGCAAGATATTTCCAAAGTCTAGTGAATCTCTCAACACCAATCTTTCCAGGATCAAATGTTCCTCGTTTTTTGCTTTTTATCTCTTCTTCTGACATTACACTTCTTGGATGACGGTGAGCAATTCCTCTAACTATCTTTCTTAATTTAAGAGTGCTTATTCTGAAGAATAGATGGTCACGAATAAGGTCAAAATACATTCTTATTGGATCACCATCTAGAAACTCTTCGGAAAAAGCTATGTCACTGTTTTTGTCCAATTTAAAATTCTAGAACAAATCTTTGAATTTTCGTATTAAAGATATTCCAAATCTTTGGCAAAATGTCTAAAATTGAAATTCTCCATAGCTACCATCAGAAGTCAACAATGCAAAATGAATTTCTGGACTGTTTTTTGCAGTCTTGTAGAAGTATATGCATTTTATGAGTTTTCTTGGATTTTTGCTTACCGACTATGGCATATAAAAATATTTTATTGCTGTCAAAGCAAATCCATGTCATTATAGACTTCTACATTGTTTGGAAACTCTGCTTTAGAGAAAGGATTTATTACCCAACGAATTGGATCCTTGTATGGATATAAACTACAGTGTGATGTAGTCTTTGCATAATAATCTCCAGAGGTCTTTAGTGGTTCATTATAAATGCTTAGCATTGAAGATTGCTCAGAATATGGATCTGGAACTAATTTTGGAAGATGAGTACTTATGTAAGCTTCAGATGAAATATAACCACAAATATCGGTATGCTTATGTGGAGTAATCAATCCCTGATCAACACTCATCATATACCCGCTGAAATCTTCACTGGTTGGAACAGCATAGAATCCAAAGTCAATTCTCTTGACTGATGGAATAGGCTCAAATGGTTCATCTGGATCTGGATCAGCACTAAGATCCGGATTAGGAATCTCTACTGAAATGTCAGCGGTGACCATCTAAGGAACAAAAGCTGAAACTTCACGCTCTGGATATTTTTCTTGGAATGAATCAATTTCACTAGGCTTTAAGACTACAACAATGTTTGAAAGTGTGACAATTTGCTAGCTTGACAATATAGTTGGCTGTCTTCTCTTGTATTTCTCCATTCCGGCAAAGAGAAATGTCTTGAATGTGAACTAAAACACGGCTGTCACAAAATCATCAGTCTCAGGAGATAGATCATCCGGATGCTCTTCAGAAACAGAATCTTGCATGACAACCTAGCAATTCATCTTGACACCTTCATATTTTGGGTGTTCGCAACTTACAAACAAATCACTATTGAAGAACACCATGAAGTTTGAAGCTATCTTGTCAATGTCTGCCTAATATTTTGACATCACTGTAACTTCATAATTGATGTCTATTGGAACTGGGGCCATCAAATGATAGAAACGACTTTTTGGTCCGAGTTCATATTTGACTTCATTGTTTAAGTTGTTGAGACGTTCACCATTACGTGAATATCCAGTTCGATTTATTGAAATCAATGGAAGCTTGTAGATTCCTTTTCTTTCAGGATTCTCTAGAGCTTTCATTATTCTTGAACGTTGCCCAAGAACACACTAGACTAAAGTCTCTTTCTTCTCTCCATTTGAAAGAGATCGCTAGATTCTTATGTTTGAGAAAAGTCGCTTAAAAAGTAGCCCAGCAATAGCAAGTTCTTCATTCCAACTTTGAAATTCCATCTTAAATCACCTTTCTTCATGTCAATTGAGCTTCTGTCAAAATATGAAATTCATATCCTTTTGATCTTGCAAGTGCTTGAGCACTTTGCCACTTGCAGCAATTAGTCATCCATGTAGCTTGATCTTTAGCATTGTTCTTGTTCTTTGGCGGTTTAGTTTCAATTTCAGACTTGACTTCAATCCAAACGGTCTTCTTGAAATTTCCAACTTTCAAGACCGCAGTGAAATCAATGTAATAGCGTCTGACTTTGTTGTGTACACGATCAAAATATTTGATAGCCATTGGCTCATATGACCATGCTAAAACATTATCATTGCTGTCTAAATACCGCATGCAAAGATATTCTAGCTGAGATTTATATTCAGGAAGAGTAGATCCAAGATATTTTCTAGGATTTTGGACTAAATATTTCCCAGTCTTAGCATGAGAATATTTTCCTCTTTTGTTCTAGCTAGCTATATGTACCATAATGATTTCTGCAATAGATATTTATTTTGAATTAAGTCTTCAAAAGCTTGCATCTTTTTCTTAAAGTTGATTCTCTAGAATCTTCACTTATATCAGAATTTTTAGAAAAAGCAATCTTTTCTTTTTTCCAAAGACCATTCAAAACTAGCCACATCTTCATTTCTAGCTTTCCAAAAATCATCCTATCAAGCTTCTTTTGATCTTTGAATATATCTGGATCTTTTTTTGCTAAGACTAGTTCATTTATGTCTTTTTGCTTAGTGTCTTTAGTGAACCATCTGAAGAACTTGACATCAACATCATCTCTGTTGATGAGCTTTATCATTGAAGCTATTCCAGAGGTGTCATTGTCAAATGACACTACAATTTCGTGGTTTGGCCATCTTTGTCTCAAAATCTTCATTTGCCATTCTGTTATAGCTTTTGTTCCAGATGCTACTCCATTCTTGACAAACAAGCTGTCATATACACCTTCAAATACAATGATCTTCTTGTATGAAGGATCAATATTGTCTATTCCATATATCAATTTCTTCTTGTCTTTTGGAAAGATATACTTCATTGATCCAATCTTTTGGAAATCATTTGTCTGCCAATAAGCATCAACTCCATTGATTTTCCATGGAATCAAGATATATTCATCATTTGTAGTAGTGTTGTAAGTTGAATAGATTGGTTCTTTCAAGAATGGTGCATCTAGAACCAATCTATTTTCAAGATATTCTCTTGCTTTTTCAGACAATGGTTTTTTCCATTCTGGATCTAGTTCACGCTTGAAGTTGAATATGTTTGGTTCTGAATTATTATCTTCTCTTCTAAGACCAAAGTCAACCGAAAGAGCATTGCCAAGCCCACTTTTCAGAAAAAGCCTCAAATATTGTCGTTTGAGGTCTTCAAAAGCAGTAGGGCCAGCCAGTGCTTCAAGAAACTTCAAGCCGGTAAAAGAAGTTCCACAGTTAAAACAATAAAAACTTGCATCTGAAGAAGCATACCACCATCCACGTTTCTTCGTTGCGGACTTCTTTGAATCACCACAAAATGGACATCTAAAATTATATCTTCCACCAACATTGACATATGGTCTTGGAAGATATTCAATTATATGCTCTTTCAAAAACTCTATGTGCTCATATGAAAGCATAATATAAAATTATACCTCATCTAAAAAACAACAAATCATCTTTTTTGCTTGGATTTTCTCCTCGTTTAAGCAAATCACAAAGAAGAACATCTAAAGTTGGAAGATTCTTTTCAGTTATTGTCACAAAATTTCCAAGCTCCCAAGCTCTAAGAGATATCGTGTTGTATTTGTTGTCTACTAGATTGAAAGTCAATATGGAGCTTGAATTTTTAGTCTTTATTCCATTGAATGGAGTTGACTCTATTGCTTTTTTCTTGTCAATCTCTTTCAGAGCTTGAAATACAGCAATCAATCTAGTGTTAGAAGTACAGACAATTGTCTTGAAGTCATGCTCATCTTTTGGCTTAAATCTAAGTTCAGTAACATTAAATTGAAGAAAAAGCTCTAAGTCATGCTTATTATGCTTTAGACTTTTCCACATTTCTATTCCAGCACCTTGAGTCTCTAGAAGTTCTTTTCCAGATGCTTTAAGCCTATCAATGAAACTTATAGCCATTATCAACTCTTTAGCATTGTGTTATAGATAGTCAAATCAAACCAAGAGCCATTTTTTCCAAGAATCTTTGATTTGCTTACAAGCACATTCAAGTTCATCAAAGAAATTTTTATGTCTGGAGCCTGAACTGCATTGAATAAATTCAGACGTTCAAGATCAAGAATTATCTTTCGTGGCTTTTCATTCTCTGGATTCAATGTTCCAGAAGTGACAAGTCCAAGTTTTGTTGTTATTTCATTGTTGAGAGCAGTCTCTTTGTTTCCAAGTGTTGCAAAGACGGCATTTGTCTCCATATCATCTTTAGTCTCAATGTATACTCTGACTGTCTTTGAATCACTGAACATGAATGCATGGCTGTTGATCCTCTTTATCATGTCACTAGTTGTTGTAAACTCAAAGACTGGAACCAATGCTGTCTCAACTTTCTTTGAAATCCACTTGCCAATTGTAGCTTCATTGCAAGTTCCATATTTTGTCTTGAACTTCTTTGATTCAAAACGCAAAAATGGAGAATCAAACATGAACTTCAACTCGGAATAGTCACCATCATGAACATCTTTGACGGTAGCAACTATCTTGTTGAACATAGCTAGACTCTCTAAACAAAATTCAATCGGCTCTCCAGAAGAAACACAGTTGCTTGCCAACTCACATCTAGCTATCTTGTCTCTTGCACCATAGATTTCAAGACCTTGCGGACCTATCAAGATCTTTGCTGAATCAACAATCTTCACCGCTGACTTCAAAACTTCTGCAAACAAGTTGAAGTCATTCAACTCTATCTGTATTTTTGCCATATGTATATCATTTTACTAGCTTAGATTGATCTAAAAGCTCAGCTAACTGCTGTTTGATTTCAAGAGCGCATTTCTTGAACCCTTTTGACCTGTTCATTTCTTGCTTATTGTGGATATATTTGCTTAAAAGATCATTGATAGCTATCAATGGAAGTCTCGTTTTTGATATTCCAGCATCTTCATATACATTAATGCAAGCACTTCTTCCATATATCCACTTCATTATCTTGAATATCATGTAGCAATCTAAGTTCTTATGAGATATGCAAATGACATTCTTTAAGTTGTGGTTCAACGAAAATCTTCTAGATGATAATTCCAAGAATATGTCATTGAACAGCTCATTGAAAAGTCTAATGTCAACATCAATGTCTTTTTCTGCTAGGATCCACTTAATTGTAGACTCGGTCTCAAGAATCTTTTCTAGCTTAGTTGGAAAATAATCTTTAGTGTTTCGATACTTCAAAATTATGTTGTTCTTTGGATAGCATCCACCTAACAACACTAACCAAGATGGTGACTCTATCTTCCATGGTTCATCTAGCTCTTCTATGACTTCAAGAATGATCTCTTTGAATGTCTTTTTCAAACTCTCTCTTGAAGCATCTGAACTGAACACATATCTAGATGCATCAGTCTTTGAAAAACTGTCATTGAATTTTCCAAAAAATCTTGAAACAGCTAAATCTAGGACGTTCTTATAATACAAGAGCCTCATCTTAGGACAAGAAACATCCATATAAGCTAAAGCTATTATTCTTCAGGATTAAGCTTAAAATCAACAATTGGAGTTGAAAATTTCTTGATAGCAGACATCAAAATCGTCTTTGAAATGTCCGAATTGCATGCCTTTACATCTCCAACAATTGCTTTTAGCTTTGGAAGAGATTCTTCAATTGCAACTAGTTGCTGCTCTATAGCTTCAATGTTCATTTTCTTTCACCTTATCTTCACTAGATTTAGTTCTTTGTGTCTTTAGATATTCATCTTCAATCTTTTTGAGTTCAGCATCAATGATGTCGATGTCAAAAGTTCTGATGCTCTTGTCATTTTTGACAAGATCAACAAGCATTGCTTCAACAACTTCAGTTGCTTTCTCTCCTTCTTTGTCTTTCAAGAAATGATTGACTATCTTGAATTCAAAAAGAGTCTTAGACATTGTCTTGTCTTCATGAATAGCACATAAGAAGTTTATTGGAGAAAATCCATAGCTAGCATTCTTATCATTTTCATGCTCTTTGCTTCTATGCAAGATCTGTGAATCACAAACATATCTAGCATATTGTGGAATTTGAAGATTTTTGTCTTGAACAATCTTTGCATTTAGATGCAAAAAATTATGTCTAAAGCCATCATCTAAAAATTTTGTATACTTCTCTCTAAGTGCCATATAAAGATGATATTGACTTAGAAATTCAACTTCTTCAGTGTAAGTAAGAATCAAGAAGATAAATGCTTTCTTCAAGCAAGAATATACATATAGGAGAACATTGATATATTATGACCGCAGAACAAGTTGAACAGTGGAAGCGTGAACGAGACATAGCTTACCAATCTAAAGATGAAACAACCATAAAAGCGGTTGAGCAGCATAGAGTAGAGATGCTCATGGACTGCTAGATGAAGACTGCAACAAGAGTAAAAGACTTGATAAAGCAGCAAACTGATATAGTTGAAAGCATCAACCACATAAATTCATCATTGAAAGCTAGAGATGAGAAGCTTGAAGAGATTGCAAGAAAATCTGAAGAGATGGATAATAAAATCCTAGAACGATTTGAGAAGGTTGAAGTTGCAATAAAAAGCGTTGAAAAATCTGTAGACAACACTAATCTCAAGTTCAAGTTGAAAGAAGCTGAAATACATGGTGGTTTAAAAACTGCAAACTGGATTGGATATTTGATTTATGGACTTATATCTACTGGACTAGGTGGTCTTTTGTTGAAACTCTGGCAAATTGCTTAGCAAACACAAGTAGCAAATTGATTTGTTGAACAAATAACAAAAAGCTAAGTGATTTTTACTTAGCTTTTTTAGTATCAATAGATTGTGACTTGAAGAAAATCTGTTCAAGTGATTTGCATCCAACAAAATTTTTTCTAACTTTATTAGTTTTCTTGGTGTAGAAACTTGTTTTTGGGCATCCCATCTTCTTGAAGAACTCTTTAGGCACTAGCTTGTAGATGTATATCTTGAATTTTTGCCAACACCACTTCTGATTCAAAGAAAATGATCTTTCAGTCTTGTTGAATGTTCCTTTTACATCAATCTAGATTTCAAATTCTTTCAATGAAGATTGCTAATTTGTAAGCTTGAATTCTTTTGCTAGCTATGGAAACTTGCTTGGATTGAACTTGATCAAAAAATCTGGAGAATACACATGCTCTCTAAACAAGCATCTTTTCTTTCCATCAATGTTAATGTAGTCAACTGGATCAAACAACTTCAATGAAGATGGCTAATATACATAGTCAATTATGATTCCAAGCTTGATTGCTTCATTAAGCCAATTCAGAGTGTCAATCTCTTCATTTGAATCACACATCAACTTCTAGCTATGAAATTGGTCAAAGTACTCTAATTGTCTTCTTTTGTTCTTGCCCATACAAATAATGTATGGTCTAGAATCAATTCTTAGAAAACTCATCAATCATGATATCAAGAAGCCAAGGTGGAAGTCCTTCTTCAACCGTCATCTTGACTATAGACTTCTCTGGATTCTCAATGCTAAACTTTTCATCATAGTGAGAGCACAAGTTGAAGCAAAGCTGTGATTTAGCTTCATTGAGTTCTTTCTAGGTGAAGTCTTCATCTATCATCTCAAGTACCTGATGAAACTGTTGTTGACTTTTGGAATCTTTTGAAGTAGCCAAAGATACAGCATTCTCTCATTCATTCTCTCAAGAGCCGCATAGTTGTCCATGACTATTCCACGAATGACTGAATTTGTATGCATAGTCAAGTAGCGACGGATCATAAATGGAGCAGCATCTTTGAAGCTCTCACTCTCAATGTGCTTCTTGTAGAGTTCTATTGACTTAGTTGTCAAAATGTTCTTGAGAACATCAAACAACATTGTACTCTTGAAGTTTCCAGCCATATATAGATTCTTCTAACTTAGAATGCAAGCTCATAGAGCATAGTTCTGACTATTTCAGCTTCAAAGTCAATTCCATGAAGCTTTCCTAGTGCCTCAAATGAATCATGCTGACAGCCAAATTTTCTGCAGCCATCATCACTAGCAGATTTTATAGCAATCTGAGTGTCAGTTCTCTTTATACTGCATGGCAGTCTTGGTTTAGAAGATTTCTTGGTAACTGTGTTAGTTTGAACTCCAACATCCATGTACCGCTTGAAGCTGAAAGCATCTTTGTCTGGATGTTTGAACATCTCCAGAAACTTTGGCCACTTACTAGCAACTAGTCGTGTATACTCTTGCTCAGCTTTGTCAAAGTCAATGCCAGCTAGTGACAACTTTATCTTAAACTCTGAGATACTAGAAGACTTGTTGAAGATCTTTGAGATCTCTTGCATCTTCTTAGTGCCATTCCCTACTCTTATATCTCTCTTAATAGCTTCCATGTTTCTTCAAAGCCGTCACCATTGCAAAAAACCCAACTTCTTTGTCAATCACAACATTCAACTGGTAGAGAAGCTCAGACATCTTCAGCACTCCATCAGCACTTCTCAAGATTCCATTGTCAACAATATAGTTGAAGAATGCTGAGCCAAACTCAACATAATCATTGATCTTATCTTTGCTTCTCATGTAGAACTGCCGAACTTCAAGAAGATTTGAAGTCTCAATTGTCTTCTTCACAAGCTCTTCAAGAAAGTCATCCCTGCCAGAGTTTGCAATGCTACTGAGCTTCACAACAAGCTCACCACTGCTTGAGCAGAACTGGAGATAGTTGATGATTCTTCTGCAATCTGGATAGTAGCCAAATGCTTCTTCAATAAAAGCTTTCAAGCTCTCTTTTGAATACGAAATCTTTTCAGCATCAAGAATCTTCTTCACATGAATCAAGAGATCTTTCTTGTCAAACTTCAAAGGAATGATTGGACATCTAGAAAGAATTGCTGGAATTACTTTTTGATAGTTTGCAGTTAGCACAAATCTACAATCTTCTTGATGAGCTTCAATCAAAGTTCTTAAGCCTTTTTGGAATGAGTTTTCACCAGTTGAGCTTGCGGAATCTATCTCATCAAGGATGACTATCTTTAATCTGTTATCAAGAGTTAGAGCATTGCAAAATTCTGCTACCTTAGTTCTCAAAACATCAAGTGTTCCTTCAGTTGCACACTTCACAAAAAGAACTTCAGCATTGAACTCTTTTGCAAGAATCTTAGCTAAAGTCGTCTTTCCAGAGCCTTGGGTTCCAAGCATTGTGAAGTTTTGAAGTGTCTTTGCTTTGACCATATTCCTAAAATATGTCTTAAGCTCATCATTCAAGACATATTCATCAAGTGTCTTTGGACACCATTTATCAATCCAAAGAACTCCAACTTCATTTGCAATATCATTTTCCGTCATGTTTCAAACTATACCACTTTAGTCTTGACTAAAAGCTTTGACAACTTTTCTCTCTTTCTTAGCTCTATTCAAGAAAGCTAGCTCGGTGCTAGTAACCCATTCGGTCTTGAAGCTAGAATCTGTGCTGTCAAACCATTCAAGCATATATCCAACTCTACCATCTTCATGCACTTGAATGCTTGTAACCGTCTTGACAAGATGATCTTGCTCATTTATGAGCAGCTTGTCACCTATAGAGAGTGGCAGTCTTTTGCCATTAACTGAAACTTCACGAACATCTATCTTGAATGATGATAAGTCTACTGTCTTTTCTTTGATGTTAGCTTCTTTAGCCATAGTTGAAGACAGACATTATAGATTTAGATTGCAGTTAAGCGGATAGCGAACCAACTTCTGATGATGCAGAAGAATTAGCTGGTGATTGAATCTGAACTTGCTCATTAACTGTCAAGCCATCTAGTTGTCTTTGCTTCTCAGCTTCAAGCTTTGCAAGGTTTGGAGGCAATGGAAGATTCCATTTTCTTCTGAACTTGATTTCATTCTCTAAGAAATGTGGAGTCAATATTGACTTGCCAACTGAAAAATGCATTAGATCTTTTCTGACAACAACTCCAAGCTTCAACCCATTCATCATTGCTTGCATTGAAATGTCACTATCATAGAAGTCAAATTCGCCAACTGTTGGATCAAATCTAATGCTTCTGTCTAGAATTATCTTCTTTGTAAATATCAAGCAAAGCCCATCAAGACAGGCAACTTCGTGGTCACCAACATCTGGACTATGTTGAGAGAACCACGTCATTTGGTTTCCGAGTTCACCATGGATTACACATCCCCAGCGTTTGTCTGGAGTTGGACGACTAGAAGTGAACCAATTCAATGGGCTTTCCATGACATTCATTGTAGCAGTTCCACATAATCCAATGATGTCATACTTTTCAGAGACTTTCTCAACATGCTTTATCAATCCACCAAGATCAAATGAGACATCAGAATGCATGAATACCATATAGTCCCAATTTGTTCCATTTGGACCTCTCTCACTCTCAAGATATTTGTTATAGACTTCAGCTATAGGCTTTGTGTTGTTGTCTACATATGAGATGTTTATCTCAGCAAGATCAGCAACATCAGTGAACTTCTCTGGAGGAATCTTGAATTCACCATCTTTTGAAACAATTACAAATTTCCACTTAGACATTTTACTTTTCTTCTTTCTTCTCAATTTCCAGCTAAAATTGCTTCAACAGCATCATCAATATTGTCTTCAGATGACTCTTCAACACGTACCCAACGCTTTGCTTCAATGTGTTTCCCAGCCATTGACACTATCTTATTGCTTGAGTCATTGACAACTCTGAAGTTAGCAGCTTCTGTTGCATTCAATTTTACCCATTGTCTTTGATAGACTTTGTCTCCATCATACTTGACTTGCATGTCACCAATTGTAACAATCTTCGGCTTTGTTTTTGGCTGAGGAGGTGTTGCAACTATTTCGGAATCATCATTTCTTGTTGAAATAGATGGAAATGCAACTGGTTGATATTGAGCATTTGAGATATTTGGGATATTTGGTGCAACAGTAACTTGCTGTGTTTGTGGCATAGCTGGAGGATCTATCTCTCTGACAATCTTTGCAACTTGGCCACACATCCTATATTGCTGCAATGCCATCTTCAACTCATCTGGTGTAGCAACTTCAATAATGATTGCTCGTTCAGTTTTCTCCGGCTTCAACTGTATAGTGCCATCATCTTGCAGATCTTCATTGAATATCTGCAACTCAAATTTTCTGAGTTTGACATTTCTCTTTCGCTCATCAATCAATGATGGCGGAAGTGGATCTCCATTTGGCAGAACTGGCATCTTGTTCTGCTCTAGAATTGCTGCTTTCTTCTCATTATTGTCTTTGTTGTCTGCCATCTTGAAAACCTTCTTCAACCATTTTACTAAAAACATCCACAGTTCTTCTCCTATGAACTATCATATTATATTCTACAACTCATTTCAAGCAAATGATGCATGACTTGTTCCATTGGTCTTTTCAACAACAAGAAGCTGATCAAATGTGTCTGAAGACACTTCCTTTCGATGGGTTATCACATATATGCTCTGCTTCAGCTCTTTTGACATGTCTTTAAGAAGATTCAAGACACTTTCAACAGTCAATGCATCAATTGCACTGTCAAAATACTCATCTAAAATCAGAATGTTTGCATTCAGGCCATTTCTAGCTGACATGAAATCCCGAAAAGCAAATGATGTTGCTACCATTGTTTTCATTCGTTCTCCAGCAGAAAAATTGCCCCATTCACATTTTCCACTTGGTGTTACAAACTCATAGTCCATGTCTTCATCAAACACTACATAGAAGTTTGCTCCAAGTTTTGTCAAATATGTCTTAATCTTGTTGTTCAAGAGAACTACTAAATCTTTGATCACAAATTTTCTGAGGGTGTCTTGAGACACAATGCTCTGAGCTAGATCTAGATGTTTTCTCTTCAAGACAGAAGATTCAAGTTCTTTTTCTCCAACAGCAATCTTCTTCTTAGTCTCAGCTAGCATTTCAAGCCATGGATTTTTCTCAACTTCGGTTCTCTTTAGGTCACTTTTGAGTGATTCTACTTTTGATTCAAGTCTTGCAAGAGCAGCTCTAGATTCGGTAGCTTCAGCATTCAATTCTCTTAGTTTAGCTCTTGCTTTTTGAATCTTCTCTTCATTCTCGGCTTTAGATTTGCTGAATTCGGCTTTCTCTTCAATGAGTTTTTTCTTTGCAGCTTCAAGCTTCTTTATCTTCTCATCAGAGCTTTCAATCTCTTCTAGGCATTGATCTAAGCTATAGTATTTTGAGAATATGACTTTGCAGTCATCACACAACTTTCCAAGAACTTCACTGTGCTTCAAGATAGTCTTTTGGCTAGCAGCTTTTGATGCTTCAAGCTTATGGACACCTAAATCACATTTTGAGATTTTCTCCGATATAGCTGACTCGCCATTCCAAGCTTCAGATTTCTTGTCTTCCAGCTTCTCAATGGCAAGTTCAAGCTTTTGAATCACACCAGCATTGCTCTTTATTTCTACCTTCTTCTGCTCTGACAGCTTGTTTTCAGTATCTTCAATAGACTCAACCAGCAATGACAGCTTGTTTTTATGCTCAAGTTCATAGATTTTTGATTTGTCTTGACAGTCATCAATTGTCTTGCTCAAGCCAAGCATATAGTTTTGCTTTGCAAGTATCTCTTTGTCAAGATCAAGTACATCTCGATGCACAAGCTTCCAAATCTCTTCAAAAACTCCAATGTCAAAGAGTTTCTCAACAAACTCTTTCTTGTCAGCTTTCTTCAAAAGATAGAAGTTGTATGTCTCATCTGCGGTCAAAAGAATTGTACGCAAGAATATTGAGATGTCACAATGCAAAATGTCATTTTCCAGCATCTTCTGTGTTTCGGCAATTGATGACTTTGTGACATCTTCTTCACCTCCACACTTAGTTAGCTTGAACACTTCTAAAGAAGATGCTTTCTTTGAGATTCCTCTTGCAATCTTGTATTGCTGTCCATCTACATCAAGCCAAAGAGCCAATCGCATCTCCTGAGGATTAGCAAGCCGATTGATGATATTCTCATTCTTTTTTATCTTTGGCATGTCACCAAACAGCGTATAAGTCAAAGACAAGAAGATGTTAGATTTTCCAGCACCATTTGTCTGTCCAGGAAAGTCATTGTTTATTCCTTGCACTAAAGTCATTCCATCTTTTTCAGAGAAGTCAAAGACTTCATCTTCAAATGACATGAAATTGTGAATTTCAATTTTCTTGAATGTGATTCTCATTTGATTCTTTCATTTAGATTGTCAGCCACAAGTCAATTCAAGTGTAACCTTTGTTGGTTTCAATGCATCTTTTGGTGTTTCAGCAAATGCAATCTCAAGAATGAGCTTGTTGAATCTCATGTAGCAAGATGCTTTAGCTGACCAGATTATTTCTCTAGAGACAAGCTCAATGCCAAATTCATCTAAAGCATCTTGAATCATCAATATAGTTCGTTCAGTAGCTCGCTCATACATGAACTTGTCAGCAACAAGCCAAACTGCTATTTCAAGTGCAGCTTTTGCATCAAAATTGTGAAAATCTATCTTAAAAGGATTAAACATCATCTAAAAAATATTGACTTAGAGTCTAAAATGCATCTAAATAGCAGTTATTTAGCTGGTAAATACTTGAGAAAATCAAATCCTAAGGAACAACCTGATGGCTACAAAGACATTGAAGCTCATAACCGAAGCACTTGATCCAGCTGAACTGGTAACATCAACATATGATCCATCTAAGCCAAGGACAATGAAGTTTCGTGGTCCTTTCATGATGTGTGAGCAGAAGAATGGAAATGGGCGTATATACAAATATGAAGATATGAAAGAAGAGGCTGATCGCTTCACTCGTGAGATGATCAATGAGAATCGTGCATTGATGGAATTAGAGCATCCATCTGTAAGTGTGATTCAGCCAGAGAGAGCTTCAGCTAGGACATTGTCACTCACTGAAGACAAGAATGTTTGGATTGGTGAGGGAATCATCCTTTGCTCTGATGAGAAGTTTGGAATAAAAGGAACTCCATGTGGAGACATTCTTGCAGCACTCACAAACTATGGAACAAAGTGGGGAGTGAGCTCTAGAGCGGTTGGTGAAGTTGATGAGAGCACCGGAATAGTGAAAGAGTTTCATTTAATCTGCCTTGACACCGTGCTTGAGCCTAGCATCTAGAACTTTGTCACTTCAGATGGCAATCGCTTTGTGAATGGAATTCTTGAGTCAAAGCAATTTGTGTGTGATATTCATGGTGAGCTGATTGAGAAAAAGTACAATGCATTTGAGTCAAGGATCTCAAAGCTCCCTAACACCTATATCTCTTCAAAGAAAGCTGAAGTGCTAGGATCAGCAGTGCATGATTTCTTGGAGTCATTAGTTAGCTAAGATAAATATATTTAAGGTTAATAAGTTTGTTGGAATAGTTCATACAAAAAAAAAACAATTATGAAGAAGAGATATACAAGAAAGCAGATTGTTGAAGCAATTAACTACTGGAAGAAGCAGCTCAATAGCAAGGAGCTGGATGAGTCATCTAATGCAGCAAAGAGAGCATTTGAAGCTGCAATTGCAAAATTGCCGAAAGAAGAGCAAGACTTTCTCTTCAATGGTGACTTTTCAGGAAATGCACTTGCTGAAGGAACAGACTTCAGGTTGACTACATACTTCACTTTGACACTCACACCTGAGATCTTCTAGAAGATTGGATACAAAGCATTTGACATTCCAATCTATGCCGAAGGAATGGTAGACAATGCGCAGACCGCTGTGTTCTTCAAGAAAGGCTAGCAAGACAAGTTTCTTGTTGACTTTGCAAACTTGTGCAAGACAGATAAGGAGCTCTTCTATGGCTTGAAGTATGGACTTCTGTATATTGATGATGGAAAAGAAGAGTGGGTAGCTGAGCAGATTGAAGGACAACTTGAAGATGAGCCTGAGCTTGAAGAGCTGTACAATGATCCATCTTTTGAGTGCATTTTCTTCAGAGTCTGCTGCCCAAGGTTTGATGATGAGCCCGGTCTTGCTTCTTCCGAGCCACTTGTTAAGAAGGTCTGCCAGCTAGCTGGAGTCAGGCCTCTGCCAAAGAGCTAGATAGACAAGCTGATTGAGCTAGAGCGAGAAGTTGAAGATGAAGACGATGACAACTATGAGGAAGATCAGCGCTTCAAGTGGGACAAGTTCTTCTAGAAAATTGGAGCTCAGGCTGATGGAGCTAATCTCATTCGCAACAATTAGATTGGTTCAGTCTCAGGTCGTGTCATATCCAAAGATGACTATGACTACACAGAGTTTCTCAGAAAAGCAAAAAGCAAGAGAGCTGACATTTCTAAAGTCAGTCAAAACTGGTCTAGATTCTCAAAGTGTCTGTGCATAAAGTTCTCAAGCTTCTCCAATCATCGTCCACTTCCAAGTGAGGTGGTCAATGCATATGAAAATCTAGCTGAGAAGATGTCAAAGGCACTTGGGAAATTCTCTTGGTTTGCTGGGCCATATGTCTTTAGATGGGCTAAATAGCGTGGGCCTGGTGCTGAAGATGTGATTGCATTCTACGCATTCATCTTCGCCGACAACTTTCCAGAGACTTGGTTCCATTGATGTGAATCTTTCACAGAAGTTGCAGAAGAAAGCTGCTAGATTCTTCTAGCAGCTTTTCTGACTATTTAGAGATGGCTTCTTAGGGTAAATAGTATTCAATATGGCAGTAAGACAAGACTCTCTCAGCGAAATCCGGTACATAAAGCGCCAGAACCTTGAGCAAGAAGCAAGAGTTGTTGGGAACTACTACAGGGATCTCATCCGCTCTTATGGCATTGACTGTCGATATTGGAAACTAGACACTTCAGAGTTCACCGACTTCAAAGGCATTGTTGATGAGAATGCTAGACTTCTGAGAGCATATGGCTGCAATGTGAATCCATGCTACAACTGCTCTGCTGACATGATCACATACATGGAAGTCTAGACTGATATCCTCTAGCTTCAGAAATGGGGCTTGAATCCTAGCATGGATGTGACTTTCTACTTTGACAGCATGGACTTTGCTTGTTGGCTAGCAACTAAGTGTGGATAGCTGAAAGAATATCCAATTGAAGAGACTGACATATACTGTGAAGTTCCAGAGTGCACAAGTGCATTTGTCGAGCATGATGGTGATAAGGTCTATCTCTCATCTTATGAGTTTCCATATGAGCTCGGACTTGGCTGGAATCAATTCTACAAATGTGATATGCTCTCTGGCAAGTTTCAAGCTATCTTGACTGGTTATGATCCAACAAACTTAGATCAAGAATGCACAATTGTCTGTGATCCATATGAGCATGTAGACTTCAATGTGAAGTTTCCTGTGAACAAAGACCTCTATAGATCAATGAAGAGAGTCATTGAGAATGATGACTATCTTGAGACTTTGCTGTATCTCACTTACAAGATAAAGAAAGTGAAGTCTGGAATGAATGAGGATGGTTCTGAGCAGTTCAAGTTCTATCTTGTTGGAAAGCTTCACGGCTCAATTCTCTTCTATGACACGGACATGCTTGGAAAATATGCAGAGTTGATCCATCCAATGGTTGGAGATGTTGTTGAGATTGACTTCCCTGATGAAAAGAGCAGAGAAAAATATGAGATAACTGAGTGTTTTGATCGGCAGATTTCGCAAGATGGGATAAATCCACTCTTGCACAAGTACATCTGGAAGTGCAAAGCAAGAAGATATGTCAATGCGGATGAAGAAGGAGCACCACCAGCAAGTGAAGCAGATGAGAGAATTGAAGAGATGCACAAGCTTGACTAGACAATCTCTGAAGAAGTTGCTGAAGATGTGTCAATGTATCCAGATGAGGAAGATGCCGCATATGGTGGATATGATGGAGTCATTGACAGATATGACAAAGATGCTCCAAAGCCATCTCATGAAAAGTATGACTTCATTGATGATGGCACAGCAATTGACATCCACAGATTTGCATGTGGCAGCAAGCTTGTCACAAATGGGTATGAGCTTCTATTCATTGATGGCAATGGAGATGCTTATCAAATCACAACAAACTCTCTAGAGCTTCCTTACAAGCATGCTCTAGTTGAGCAAGACTTGAGATGGCTGAAGGCTTCTGACTCTTGTGTTGCATTCATAAACATTGAAGGCGAGTCAACTAGAATTGCAGTTGACTATGAAGCTACAAGTGGTGAGCTAGAGCTATGCTTGAATGACTTGCATGCTAAGTCACTTGACACTACTGGAAAGAAGACAAACAAAGATTTTGACAACTTCTTTAAATTCAAAGGAACAAGAACTTACATGTGGGCTACAAGAGACTGCTTGTTTGTGAAGCTTGAGTCAAACAAGCAGTTGTACAAGATTGTGTAAGTAAAAATAAGTAAAAACTAAAGAGTTAAGCAGTAATCATGTCTATATATCACAAAGTAAATGGTCAACTAGTTGAATTTGCATCAAAAGTGTCATATGATCAAAGCACAAACACACTGACAATAAATGGAGAGCCAAAGCAGATAAAAAGCAGCATAGATTCACTTTATGGCAATGAAGGAGAAGTGGTATATCTCTCCCCAACTGATATAAAAAAGCAATCGGTGCTTCGTTCGGACATATACATATGTGAAAACCAAGCCGATGAAGATGCTGTTGTAGCTGCTAGTATTTCATTTAAAACAATATTTGACAATTGGATAAGAACTGGTCGATATGGTTCAGCGATATAGGGATATACTTCTTATCCAAAAAATATAAGAACAGTGAATGAGATGTTTTCAAATAAAAATGGACATACTACCGCATTGACATCATATTCACAACTTATATCAGAAACCCCAGAAAGCACCTGGGAATTATACAATTATTATTGGAAAAATGATTCTGGTGTAACATCTTTAGTTCCAACCGAAGAATGTCCTAATGTGTATCAAACTAATTAGGGATATGGAAGTGAATATTGGGTTTATAATGATAGAATAAATTCAATTCTCTAGCCTATGAATTGCTATGATTATTCTGCATTTATATCACCAGAGAAATATACAGAATATGAAATGGTAGTTGAATTATGCTCTTCATCAATAGATAATGACTATATTGGATTGGTTGCAGCATTCAATGAAGATGAAAATGGAAAGGCACAGCAACTGAATCTAATGAGAGTTGGTGGGGTTTCAGATAAAGGATTGACCGCTTGGGCAGATAGATCTGCTATCTATAGTGGAAGACCAGCTGATAGTAAAGATAATTCTTGGTACACTTGGTATGCTGAAACAAATTCAAGTGGTTGGCCAAGATATACTACTCATCCTGACTATGTGATTGGAAAACAAGTAAAAGATGATTTTAAATCCGAAGATATTAATAAAATTGGTAGAACGTGGAAAAATGCTGGTATGACAAAAATAAAAGTCACAAGAAGAGGCAATATGCTGACAGCTTAGACCACACCATTTTCTTATAGTGGAGAGACTGCTTATGATACTGATGCTAACTTGACAGTAAATTTAGCATCAGTTACTACCACTGATGGAACTGGATATACTTGCTTTAGTGAATTGAGCGGAGGTGGAAGAATAGGATTCATAACCTGCTCTCAACCAATGACTTATTATAAAATAAAATCTTTCAAAGTTCCAAAAACAATCATAAGAATTGACACAAGTGAAATGAAAACATATGGCATTGATGGCAATGTGACAATCACATCTGGAAGATTCACTGACTATATTGGAATTGGCAGATTTGTCAAAAACATAGTAACAAACAAGACTTTCTATGTGTCTTAGAGCTAGTTCATCAAGATTAGTGAATATTGATGTAATTTAAAGCTATTTAGATTCTAGCTTTTCCATAGCAATTGTAAATATCAATTGCTATGACAGATACAAATGAGATTGAGCCAAAACTTGGAATTGCTAGTTTCTCTTCTTCTTCATCATCCCTTTTTACGGAAGATGAGATAGCTAGGTTGAAGCTAGCTCCAAAGAGATATGATGGTTGGATTGAGACTGATGGTGCTCTTACAAGCCCAGGAGTAGCGGCTGAAGCAAAAGCTGTTGGAGATCATCTAAGACAAATTCCCTTTGCTAGTGAACTTTCAAATTATCTTGACAAGAGAACTGGTGGAGAAGTAAGTGGAAATGTCAAGATTCTATCCGGAAACTACATCTAGACAAATACACCAGATAGTGTATATGTATACAGTGCTGGCAATTCTTTCATTCAAGCGGAATCTACAAAATATGGCACAGCATCAATTGGCTCAAGAGGATTCATAGTCATAGGAGTTGTCTCGGCAGAGAATAAAGTCATTCTTAGTGTAGATGGTCTTTCATCGGTAAGCGCCAGCATTCCAGCTGATTGCTACACTACAAAATGGTCAATTGCACTTGATAACATGCTTGATGCATAGTTCTCTGAAATATCAGCCGTTGGTTCAAACTATGTTATATTTAAGGATGCATTGAAAGCAACAGCATCATATAATGGAAAGAGCTTGACAGCTTTCACTAAACTGTTGTTAAGTGGTGATGACAATGCGCTCTATTGCCCAACTCATCCTGAAGTTGGAAACCTTGTGATTCCAACTTTCACTTCAAATCATGCTGAAGGTGGTTCTACGCATGCTACGGCGCAGTTCGCGCATGCCGAAGGCAGAAACACATTCGCTGAAGGTCGCTACTCGCATGCTGAAGGACATGGAACTCTTGCTGCAGGAACTGGCGCTCATGCTGAAGGTATGTTTGCAAAGTCTTTAGCAAATCTAGGTGCTCATGCAGAAGGATATGATACTATAGCATTAGGCAATTATGGATCTCATGCTGAAGGATATTAGACATCTGCTTTCCAAGGAGCATCACATACTGAAGGTTATTTAACAAAAGCTAATAATGTTGGTGCACATGCAGAAGGTGGCGGAAATGGCGCTATAGGTGGAATTGCAAATGGATTTGGGTCTCATGCTGAAGGTCAAGGAACATTTGCAAATGGAAATTGGTCTCACGCTGAAGGGCAATAGACATCAGCTATTGGAGATTATTCACATTCATCAGGATTCAAAACATATGCATTAAGTGCTGCAGCATATGCGGAAGGATATTAGACATATTCAGAAGGAATTGCATCTCATACTGAAGGCTACTAGACAAGCGCATTGAACTATCGAGCTCATGCTGAAGGACAATATACTTTAGCTAGCGGATCATATTCTCATTCAGAAGGCTTGTCATCTTCTGCAACAAATAATGCTTCTCATGCTGAAGGACAAGAGACCGTTGTATCAGGAAAGTATGCACATGCTGAAGGATTCAAGTCATAGGCAATAGCTGATGGTGCTCATGCTGAAGGTGGAGGAGCCGATGTAAGAGGTGGAATCGCATCTGGAATTGGTTCCCACGCAGAAGGCCGAGAAACAAATGCAACTGCTGCGTGGGCTCATGCTGAAGGCTGCAAGTCACAAGCTGGCGCTGAAGGTGCTCATGCTGAAGGTGGCGGAAATGGCCTCATTGGAGGAACAGCGACAGGCATCGGCTCTCACGCAGAAGGTTATAATACAACAGCTAGTGGAAATTGGGCGCATGCTGAAGGACACACAACTGTTGCAGGTGGAGTAGCAAGCCATTCATCTGGAATAAAAGCTAATGCTCTTCATGACTATTCATATGTCTGGAACGGAGATTCTGGTACGTCCATAAGTTCTGTTGGTATTGGCACATACAACATCAACCCAAGGAATGGCTTGTCTGGATTCTACATTGGCGATAAGTCATTAGATGCAATAATCGCTGAGCGTGCTATTGGTGGAGAAGTAAAAGCAGCTATTGCAAATGCATTGACAGCTGCTGGAATCCAAGCAGATACAGCATTGTCTGACATATCACTTGGAAATGTGCTTTCAGTAATACATAATCTGCAGGCATTAATCTAATTTTATAAAAGGAAAATACAATGGCAAATTCAATTAAAGTAGAAAATTTGACAATAAGTGCTGAGCTGCTTTCAGCTAGCGCTATTGATGGAAAGTATGACAAGACTGGTGGAGAGATATCTGGAGATGTCTATATTCTGTCCGGCAGCTTTTCCGGCGGAACCGGAGCAGTCGCGGCAGGCGCCAATTCGTTCGCTTATGGAACGGGGGTCTCCGCGATAGGCGAAAACTCATATGCCGCCGG
>Ga0247610_10001720_pt1 | contig 26568 bp, 30 predicted proteins | sample 174DNAGHGhighgp2_FD_193483 | JGI IMG/M metagenome (GOLD analysis project Ga0247610, IMG submission 193483) | Sheep rumen microbial communities from Palmerston North, Manawatu-Wanganui, New Zealand - 1742 DNA GHGhigh gp2 | ecosystem: Host-associated > Mammals > Digestive system > Stomach > Rumen...
GGAACACTTAGTATAAGATTGAATACGTTTAGCAACATCGGTTGCTAGTTGGGCGAGTTTTCGTGGCGCGCGCCCATTTTTAGGAATGCGGCCCAACTCAGTGAGCCTGGTGCATCAAAACTCGATGCACCCCCTAGAATTTAATATCTTTTAGATATTTTGTTGCATAAAAAACGCCAAAAAGCATGCAATCGCCTTTCTAATGTCGGACACTATTTCGGGTCTATAGAGATTGTTATCATCTGGTTATCTTACTTGTCTAAACTCTCCAAGAACTTATCGAAATCAGAAAGCAATGTTCTGTCTTGTATCTTACGGAATTTTTCATATTCGCCTAACGCCTTGGCTTCAGCCTCTTCATGTGATACGGAACCGGCATCAGGCAAGATGTCACGATCGGATATCTGTAGATAGCGTTCCAATAGCTGTCTCCAATCAGCCATCTTCATTACCATATGGCGCCTTGCCCTGTCTTCGGCCATATCAAGGAATGCTGTGGTGAGCAGATTCAGCTCATCAACTTCCTTCTCCGACAAATAGTTCTTGGCAATTGTAACATCGCTTTTAACCACGCGACCATCTGGTGCATTTTTCCACGAGAGCAATCCCATATGGGGCTTTTCAGCATCAGCACGATCATATACAATCTCTGCTGCCGTCTGATGCGTAACAGCATAGTGCATCATGTTCTGCACGGTCTTGTAGAACGTCTTCGTAATCTCGCTCTTTGGATCGTAGTCGCTACTGCACTCCGCATAGATATCAGTTATCTTCTGATAGTAGCGTCGTTCTGACGTACGGATTTCGCGGATGCGATCAAGAAGTTCATCAAAGTAATCTGCTCCAAGAGGATTCTTGCCTTTCAGGCGTTCGTCATCCATCACAAAGCCCTTAATTATATACTCTTTCAGAACATTGCGAGCCCATATACGGAACTGGGTAGCTTCGTAGCTGTTTACACGATAACCAACTGCGATAATTGCATCAAGATTATAAAGAATTGTACCCGTATCATCACAATTGTCCGAAGGAATCAAAATTTTTTTGATAGCTGTGGACAATTGCAATTCACCACTATCATTTATCTGAATCAGATGGTAGCTAATATCCTGTATTGTTACGCCAAAAAGTTCCGACATTCGCTTCTGCGACAGCCAGAAATCCTCTTGACTAAACAATACGTTTACATTCACATTACCAGTACTGGAGCGGTATATCAGAACATTTCCCTCAAAACTGGAAGCCAGTTCTTTGGAGTCCATTTTCCCCATAAAATATTCTCTAGTAGCCTTCACTATGGGCTTCTTTTGGTCGGCATTCATAGCAATAGCCATACATGCAGTACGCGATAACTTGATGGATTTCACTTGACGATAGCCGCCGTTATTCAGCTGTACCATTTCATCAATCTCAATCATATGATCCTTCAAGTCGAGGCCTTTTTCCTGCTGCAGGAATACGGCAACCTTGTCCATTAGTCGCTCATAGTTCCAGTATTTCATATAACCCATCAGTCGCGCCAACTTACGCGAGTTCCACCACTCACGTCCATCAGCGTCAACCTCCTTTATACTATCAAACGGAGACTGTATCTCATCTGGATTAAACAATTCGTTGTCCATAATCATTCTTCATTTTGCTTGCAAAGTTACATTTATTTTTTTATTCTACCTAAATTTCTTGCACCTTTCTATTATTATAGTAGGTAGAAAACCCAAAATGTTACACCTTTCTTGCAGTTTTTTTATTTCATCCCATACTCATACCACCAGCAACCAAATGCGGCTTTGACTGCTGATACAGCAGCCAGTAATCCCCATGCCCCTCCACATGTTTCAACTCAGCCTTGAACGCATCGCGCTCTACATGCATAGGCACCAAACCACGATGCTGCATACGAGGTAGCATCACAAAATCACACTTCTCAATCTTCTTAATAACACAAAGGTGCATCAAAACTCGATGCACCCCCTGGAATTTAATATCTTTTAAAGATTTTGTAGCATAAAAAACGCCAAAAAGCTTGCAATCGCCTTTCTAATGTATTATCTTTGCACCCGATTGGTTGATTGCGTCCTTTCTTCGCAGTGATGCGCAGGGCGTACATACAATTTATAATTTAGTTTTTTAAAGTTAATTAATGTGTAGGAGAGCCAACAGTGATGTTCGCTCTCAATTTTTATGTGATATACCACCAATTTTCCTGTTTACTAGAAATTAGCCACCATACGAATAACGATATCCCCCACACTCAACCTATGGTTCCCCGTCTTGACATGTATCTGCAATATCGATACAAACCATAAGAACTTGTATGTTGCGACCGTATTAGCAAAGACTATCCCCAGTCGCCCCGTAGTCAATATGTCAGATTGCGGGATTTGCATGAGAGACTATTGATTATATTTTTCCATCTGTTTCCTTGTTATTCTGTCTAGTATTTCAGAAGTAGAGCCCTCAGTACTAACGCCAATTTGTTTCGCTTGTTTCACTACACTTGCATGAGTAATACGGTCGAGAATCTCTGAGGTAGAGCCCTCCGAACTTACGCCTGCCTGTTTTGCTTGTTTAACGACACTTGCATGAGTAATGCGATCGAGAATCTCTGAAGTTGAGCCCTCCGAACTTACGCCTGCTTGCTTTGCTTGTTTCACCACACTTGCGTGAGTGCTCTCCTCAAGATTCTCCGATATTGACTTATGCCCACTTGCATAGGAGGATTGTGTTGCGTTATTTTCTTGATATTCCTCGGAGTATTCTATAGGTTCATAATATGAATTGTCATCTTCAGATGCATTATTGGCATTCCATTTTTTTTGTTTTACATGCTTATTATCTTTTCTCGTACTACTTCCTGACGAAGAACTTGTAATACTATTGACAACATCATCGTTGACTAGTTCTTTGTCAACGAATTGTACATTATCATTCTTACCACTTGTTTCATTCTTAAGATTACTTCCAACCCCGATCCAAACAAGGAACAAGATCAATAGTATATATACCAAATATTTCTTTTTAAATTTGCGTTCCGGTTTTATAACCCATTCTCTACCACTTTGACTATTATCCCCCGGTTCAAATATATCATTTTGTTCCAATACCATCCCATGCCGTCTTTTGTGACAATCTTCGCACAAAACAATTAGTTCCTCAGGTTTATAAGACCATGGATTAGTATCGCGATACACCAAATGATGCACCTGGAGTTTGTTACGTTCGTTCGGAAAACGTCTTCCGCAATCCTCACATGTAAAATTGCGTTCTTTGATTAAAGAATAGGAATACCCCTTCCAATAATCCGACTTTAGAAGTTTCTCATATTCTTCCTTTGTCATAATATCCAATTCTAATCTATTGTTATTAGGTTCTACTATTCCACTCTATATGAGGTATATCTGATTTCTTGATTATTTGCCGAAATTTATCGACATCAATACTATACTTATCACAATTTACACATTCCTTCTCCTTGTCAAAATCATCTTTGAATAACAAATCATACATATAAAGCCCAATACGAACACAACCACCTTGACCTCGATAACAATATTTGCAGAATGAACAATGGTATAATTTAAAACCTTTCAAGCATGCTTTCATCATTCCATACAACTTGAAGTTCACCATTTTTACTGCTATAGCACTTGGTACCAGTACCCCATAAACCACATTAGCGGGCCAACTATCAATATGCCGGCAATCAGTATCATCCAAAATCGAATAATCTATTGAATCACCTTCTTTAATTATTGCAAATCTTTTCAGTTTAATTATATTTTCGCTAAACGTAAATCTATCAAAATTATAAAATCGTACACTTGGCGTAAATACACTTTTATACGGATTCATGGGATTTAAAGAAACATCAACCATCAAATCCTCAGACATTTTCTTTTTTATATCAGAATAGTGCAATAGTTCTATCACACGACCTTCACTATCATACTCTCCTCTTTTATCAAATGAGAGTTTAATCTTGGTTGATGGCATCTCTATATTTACGTTTTTAAAGACCAGATTATCTTCATCATTATCCGTACAAGAGTTATATTTCTGTTTAAAATCCTCTTCAATTGTATCCTTTTTATTACATACTAGACAAGCCAACGGACATTTATCCGCATCAGAACATATTTTAATGCAATTGTATTGAACAAAAAAGTGATCTGATTTACCAAAATCTTTTATCAGTTTTTTCTTTGCTTTAATTATTGGTTCTTTGCTACATTTTTTTATCAAATCTTTATTCTTAATTACTCTATTAAAGTTAAAGAATCTAACCGGTGGCAAATCTGTCAATTGATAAGGATTCCCTGATGTATAATCTAACATCACAGTTTTTTCCACCATCGGCTGAAGTATATCAGCTTCTTCGAATATTTTAATCTCAACAATTTTTACACCAGATTTGATTTTATCCTCTGTACAATCATGCGTATAAGCCACTTCTATGAATAAAGGCTTACGCTTTGGATTTTTCTTACTAGACAATTTAAGATCTGGAAGATACTTTAGATGAGAATCTTTCTTTTCAGGTATACACGTGTCATATTCTTCCTTAAGGTTGAAAGTCTCAATCTTAGTTCTCTCGCAGTAATCATAATGTTCCTTACACTTGTCGTAATATGAGCAAACCTCTTTTACTTGATAAGAAATTATAAATGTTTCACTATTATCAAACTTTTCTTTAATTAGTTTTTTGGCTAACTGATGCAGATAGCTCTCTGTATTACATTCCGGATTCGCAACTGTATGTCTGAAATGCCAGTCTCTTAATTTCTTTTCGCCCTCCACGGGATACACGTCATGTTCACAAGCTATGCACTTGTATTTTGTGCGTTGTATAGGCTCTTTATCTATACACAAGTGAACAAGTTCTCCTTTATCATTATAAGCATAATGATGATAATCGTCTTCAAACATTTCGTGCTTATCCATAATCAGAGAACTTAAATTAGAAAGCGAATCAATACATCATATAATTACCCCACCTCCAGATGCTTATACAGTTTCAACCTCAGCACCTCACCATTAGCAAACTCAAACTGGAACTTCTTGCGGTTGAAGAGCGGATTGTTCCTGTGGATGATGCGGTGGTAGTTGGGACTGATGATAATGATGTTGGTTGAGTCGTTGTTTTGCGAACGGGTGAAGTAGTCGATATGGTGAGCCTCAACAACGCTATCACCGTATTCGCTGCCTATCTTCTCGCCACTAATCTCATCGCAATAGTCATAATATTTTTTAAGTATCTCAATGATGCTGCGATCTATCTTGCGGTACTTAACCAGGCGTTCTCTTTCCTCAATCGATGCGTTTCCGTCTTTCATAAAGAACTTATCGTCATCGGTAGATTCATATACCTCCTCAGGGATGGCACCCAACGTACTAGCCAACTTCTGATAATCCTCGGTGGTATAGCATTCTATGCCCAACACGTCAGGTACTGACGTAAAGTATAACTTGATGTACTCATGCAGATCGTCAGGAAGTGCTATCTGTTTCTTAGATTTCCCTACAAATTGCCTCTGCGTATCGAAATACGTGTAGCTATTATGAAAAATCATTCGTAAAGCCTTGGCAAGTTCTGAGTTAGGCGAATAGCGAACCTGTAGTACATCGCGATGGCCACCATACACATCTTTCTTAAAATCCTGGTTCACCAGCATTGCATCGTAATACATATCGCCTACCCTAATCTTAATCGGACGTTTGGTACCATGAACCAATATTGACGGATTCCATGTCTGAAACATCTCGAACGCGGCCACATTGATAGTAAAGCCCTCTTTGAGAAGAGACCAGTTTACATTTTTCTGCAATATAAATCCGCCGTCGTAGTCCATTTACAAGTTATCTTAGATTTTAGCGTCAAAAGCATTAATATAATCAATCCGGCATATACCGCTATGCATCTGCAAAGATACAAATAAAATTGGAAATAAAGAAGAACTTTGCAAGAAAAATCGTCGTGCAACAAAAAAAGTCCCAAAATATTTGGAACTTTCTAGACTACATTATGTATTATTTATTTCATCGCAGAAATACTTTAGTGCAAGTTTTTCCTTTGAGACAAGACCAAAAGAATATGCCATATACTCCTCTTGCGAAAGTCTCTTCTCACGAAGTCTGACTCCGTTTTTACTGGCGTGTATAGTATATTTCTCCTTGTTCTTCCGAATTACGACACTGTCGAAAATGCCAGACTGTTCAGAACCATCGTCAGCCCTCTGCTCCCCAACTTTCTCAGATTTAACATCTAAGTTCTGACGGAGTTTCTTCTGGATAACCTCTGCATAGACCTCGCTCACTCCGTTTTTCAGGGCAAACTCCTTAAATCTCATCAAGACGTCAGATATCTCCTTAATGATGGATTCGGCTGCCCGTATGTCGTTTGCCTTTCCGAATTTCAAAAGGTCATCTTTCGTAATGTCTTTGTCTTTACCACAGACAGATAATTCATGGCGGTTGGCAAAGCCCATACCTGTAAGATCGTATGTAAAGCATAAGTCGTATGCTGGGGATATGTGCCAATCTCCATTCTTATTCATCACAAATGAGAAGTTCTTATTATGGTCGTCAAGGTTATCACCAAGGAAGTTAAACACAGTCTGTCGGTACAGCTTCACAATTTCGTCATAAGGTACTGCTAATTTCCTTGCCACGCTAAAAAGATCTTCATATGAATCAGCTTCTGGGGCCAATGCAGCCAATGTCTGGGTATAGACTTTAGTACCATTCACCCTATCGAAACGCTCTGTCAAGAAATTAGGCATTCCATTAATGTCCATGAGCGACGATGGCATCATAGGGATACCTGCCGCAATAGCCATATCATAATAAGTCTTCTCAAGCAGTGTGGTCGGGAACTGCTTGCCTTCATTAAACTTCAGAATATAGTATTTGTATTCATCAGAAAGAAGTCCCTGACCAGACTTAATTTCCCCAGTTTCCTGATTGATGGCAATGATTGCTTTCGGACGTTTGCCACCTGCAGAGGTTCCGACACTAAAAAGGTTCTGGAGATGTATCAGTGGATCTTCCCCTTCTGGGAACTTACTTTCCTCCATAATTATATTGGCCAACTTATATAGTTCGGGCAGTAGGATGTCCGTGGTTATTTCCCACTTTTCCATATACGGTTCAAACTCAAGAGCCCCCATAGATCGTTTCCCCATAAGCGACAAGGCATCTACAGGAGTAAGGCGTATCTTCCCTCCATAGTGATCTGCCCAATGTTTCATCACCCTCTCGCCCCAATTATCTGGCAGAGAGTCAGCAAGGAATTCTGGAAGTCCCTTGTACAAGTCTTTCTTGTTTCCGAGATACACTTCACCCTGAGCTAATAACGGATTATGAATGGATGCCGTCAAAGGCGCTATGTCCAAGCCTTTTGCAACAAAATCGTTCGAAAAAGAAAAACATGATTGTTTTCTCTTTTCATCCCAATATATCTCGCCCACGGTCTGTCCCCAAAGACTGACCCTTACAATATTATTTTCCATGCCTTATCCTCTTTGGAGTTTTCTCTTGATATTGTCTTAGCACAGATGGAGGAACAGGAAGCTCCGGAAGGATATTCCCTACACACTCCAACTGCTGTAAAGCCCTCAGTATAGCAAGGAAGGACTGCATATTTATATTTGCAGTCTTAGCATTCTCAAACTTCTTTAGAGTCAATACCGATATACCAGCCTTTGCAGCCAACTCTTCCTGAGTCAACTGTGCCTTCATCCTGTATTCTCGCACCCTTTTTCCAAGTCCTGCAATAATTGATGAATTTGATTGTGCGTATATATCATCTTTAAACATATTGCAAAGTTAATAATAATATACTTAAAAGCCAAATTTTGAGAATAAAATATATTTAAATTAACTTTATTTACACATTTTCATAGTCACAATATTTTTAGAAGTACAAACAAATAACGAAAGAAACACTCAAGAGGCTCATGGCTCTTCTCTCGTATCATGAGGTCGTAGGAAATACCCGAAATGCTAAATATACGACGATCAGCCGATACTTGATGCAAAGATACAAATAAAATTGGAAATATAGAAGAACTAAGCAAGAAAAAACGTTTTGCAACAAAAATTTCGGGCTGAAATCTTAATAAAGATTTAATAACGGACAGGTTTTAGGCGTTTTTGAGGGATTTCGTGAATATTTAATGTATTTAATTTGCATATCTACCACATTATGGGTAATTTTGTAAGCGATATAAGATCATAAATTAAATTACAAAAAAAATGAAGATCAATAAGAAAAGAGAACTATCTATCTCAGAAACTCTGTGGCCTCAATTTATCAAGGCCCTTATGACAAGATTGAAGGATGACATCAACAATGCGTACTTCACAATTCTTCGATTCTGCCAAACTAGCGAGGTGTTTATCTACTTTGATTTTGATCACATCAAGCCCAAAGAGATCTACACGATAATCGCAGAGATCAGTACGATTCAGAACTTGAGAGGAGTGTTTAGCAAATTGACACTAATGCTTGCAGAGAGTTCGAATCTTGGCGTAGACAAAGACTATACCGCCAGCGTCGAAACTAGAGGTGACAGTATAAGCCGATCAGTCTACAGATGTAAGGCAAAAATACAAAGAACAACTCATTAAAATCTACAAATCTTAACCATTAAAATTTTATGAAAAAAGAAGAAAATCAGAACCCTTCTGATGTTCTAACCAACGAACTGGCGCATGCTGGGCAACAGCCTGGCATGTCGCCAGGACTACTGGAACTCGAGAAGCATCGTATCACTTCTGACAAGGTACTACCTCCGATGGAGTTTTTGTTCTCATTGTTTGATGAGCCTTGCTTCCCAAGGCGTGAACTGGTTGCGTTTACAGGCAGGGCCAAATCGGGTAAGACATTCGTGATGTCGATGCTTATGGTGCTGTGTATGATTGCTGAGGTATTGGCTTTTCGCAGACAGACAAAGGAGAGACTCCGCGTGATGTGGTATGACACTGAGCAGAGCGACAATTCTACGCAAGACATACTTAAGAACCGCATCATGCCACTATTCTGGCGAGCAGCCGGCGAGGACACAGAATTCCCTGAAGATATGTTCGACATTTTCAATGTGCGAAATCTAGACCGCGATAAGCGAGAAGCATATCTACTGGAAGCGATTGAGTATCATAAGCCCGACCTGGTAATACTGGACGGAATACGCGACCTAGTAGGCGACATAAACGATGGCACGGTGGCACAGGAGTTGATAGAGAAGCTGATGAAAATAGCGCAAACCAACGATTGCTGCATAGTATGCGTGCTGCACCAGAATAAGAGTGGCGAGAGTCGTGACCCTCGCGGATGGTTGGGTACAGAGTTGCTGAACAAGGCCTTCGACGTGTTCGCAACGGAGAAACTTATGCCTCAACTAATCTTTAAGTTAGAGCAGCTCTATACCCGCAAATACGACATCGAGCAATGTCTGTATTTTTCAGTAGACGAAGACGGACTACCCATTATTACAGATGAGCCTCCAATCGCTTACGTATCGCAACAAGATGACAACGGCGAAGGACGCAGTCGACTGAACGACGACTACGTGATCCATCACATTGACAACTCGTGGGAGATTAACGTAGAAAAGCTGTTTACCGACGTATTCAAAGGCTATGACACGCTCACTGGCGCAGCGCTGCGCTATGCAGTAATGACTCTAGGCAAGATAGAAACTCGTGGAATGTACAACAACTGTCTGAACAAGGCTATGAACATGGGGCTGATGACAAGGAAATACGACTCGAAGAATCGCAGGATATACAGTTTGAATTCCTCCCAACCCAAGAAGCCCGAACCACAGCAACAAGAATTATGGAAAAATGGTGACCCCTTTTGAGGCCTCCCCCAAGATTGGAGTACTCCTTTACAGGAGTACGTAAATCTTTAGGGGGAAGGGCCTCTCCGGACGCCCCCAAACCTTAACCATTTAACCAATGCACATCGACGATATATTTCAACATACATTCAAGGCTATCGGCCAGCAACTTGGATTAAGAGTACGCATGGTGGATGGACATCTGCAGATAAAAGATCTTATGCGCCACCCCATGTGGGTAAGATGGCTGTCGTCCAAGAGCAGCTTTTGCCGAGCCGTGGAGCAATGCGGCTTACTTACTCATCGGCAAATGGTGCATGCGGCACTGCGCTATCGCCTAGGGCGGTCGAAAGACGACGCTGTAATCTATTGGCAGATAGACCAACTGGGACAGGTGCACGACGGAAAACTGATGTGGTACGGCCCTGATTGTCATCGCATCAAAGGCAAGAATGCCACTTGGGCGATGTATCTGCTGAAGGATTACTTCAAGATTCCACAGGAAACGTTTCAGGCTACACATGTGTTCTTCGGGTTGCACTTGCTCAATTCATCCATCACCCATCACACAGCAACCATCTGCATAGTAGAGGCAGAGAAAACTGCAGTAATACTATCGGAACTCTATCCGCAGTACGTTTGGCTGGCAGCCGGTGGGTTGTTCGAACTGCAACCACAGAAGTTTCTATCGCTAAGGCACTATAAGGTAGTGCTGTTTCCCGACACCGACAGCGATTGCAAGGCATACACCATCTGGTATAACACCGCCCAACAAGTGATGCAGTCGTTTTTCTGGCCTCGGAGCAACGTCATCTATGTATCCGACTTCCTGGAGCGGTACGCCACCGCCGAGCAGAAGGAGCGCAAGATAGATCTGGTGGATTTCATTATTGAATCCCGCTCAAAATCAACTTAGAAACGATCGGTTTCCTTATTACTTTTCATCAATAATCAACTTACTTTTTTATGGTAAACTATTACGATAAGCACAAATTCGTGAGTAAGAAACTATTGGCCGAGCTTGCAGGAGTTTCAGCCAGAACCTTTTCGCGGTATATCAACAGCCGGCGCCATATACTGGATGCGATGGGTGTTAAGCCTAATGCCCGACTGCTGCCACCTCAGGCTGTGAAGTATATCTGCGAGGACTACTGCATCGACCTGCCACAGGAGTTGCAAGATCCGCAGGTAATCAACAAGTCGCCGATGTACAAGAAGATTATCCGCGAGATACAACTGGGAACGTTTTTTGAGGGTGAATGGATGAAAATAACAGAGATTCCACATGATTTCTAACTTTTTTCATAGCTATCCCGCCATAACCCGCCAACGCCATCTGCGAATGTCGTAACTTTGTACTCGCAAACAAGAAGTTGCGAGTCCGAGTGAAGGCTGCGGCTCAGCATAGCTCGAGCGAGCACGGCTCTGCACTCGCCTTGCACTTCACTTGTACAGTCATTCCGGATGACCAATGTTTCGCTCGGCTATGCCGCTTTTACAAAGGCGGAACGCCGACTAAAAGAATGTTTAATGTTTAATGTTTAATTTTCAATTTATGGTACGTTTCATTTTACAGCAAATCAAAATTACTGGCAACAAGTGCTTCGGCAAGTGGTTCGCCAAGAACGTGGTCGAAGAGACCGTAGACCTGGATGCTCTCTCAGAGCACATGAGTTCTCACAACTCGCCTTACAGCAAGGGCGTCATCAAGGGTCTGCTCACCGACATGATCTCGTGTATCAAGGAGCTGCTGCTCGAGGGAAAGAACGTGAAGATTGATGACCTTGCCATCTTCTCGCTCGGAATCAAGAACAAGGCGATGGCCGACAAGGAGGAGGACTTCTCGGTGTCGAAAAACATCGACGGCGTAAAGCTGAAGGCCCGCGCCACTGGCGAATTGATGAGTAAGAGTCTGAACCTGGAGGCAACTCTGAAGAAGGCAACCTTAATCAATGGTAAGTTGGCAACGGACTCAACGAGTCCTTCAGGTGACGGTAATACCACTGGCGGTGGCAGCACCTCAGGTGGTGGTAGCACCAGCGGCGGCAATACCTCAGGCGGCGGAAATACCGGTGGAGGTGGTAACGACGACGACGTCACCTACGATTAATCGTAGCGCCCTCTGTCATCTCGACTAAGCGTAGCGTCCTCTGTCATCTCGACTAAGCATAACGCATGGAGAGATCTCCTTCGGCTGCCATTGAGATTTCTTGGACAAGCCAAGCGGCAAAGCCGAGCGCTCGACTACGCTCGAGATGACGAGGAGGGGAACGCTCGAGATGACAGCAAGGGTTCTCGAGATCACTTAAAACTATGTTTAACCCAAAATCCTATTAACAATGATCAAAGTAAAGTGGACTACAGTTGCTCAGGTCCTTAAATTCATAGCAACAGTCATAACAGCAGTATTGAGTTCAGTAGCAGTGCAGAGCTGCTCACTCTAAAAACACAGGAATATGTCTCGAAAGATCAATCTTATTGTAATCCATTGCAGTGCCACACGTAGCAATCAGCGGTTTACCGTTGATATGCTCCGGGCCTGCCACAACGCCCGATTCCACGGCAAGGGCGTAGGTTATCACTACTACATCGAACGCGACGGTCAGCTGTACCAGACACGCTCTGAGGACGAGATAGGCATGCACGCCCGCCACTACAACGCCCACTCCATCGGCATCTGCTACGAGGGCGGTCTCGACGAAAAGGGCAATTCAGACGACACTCGCACCCCAGCCCAGAAGGCCACCCTAATCGCCCTACTCCGCAGCCTGAAGGTAGACTACCCCGATGCAGAGATCATGGGCCACTGCGAACTGGAAGGCGTCCACAAAGACTGCCCCTCGTTCTCCTGTCAAGAGTACCGCGACTACTTCGACAAACTTGCGAATTAAAAACAAGCCCCTCCCCCAGCCTCACTCCATCAAGTGCGCTGGGGGCTTTAATTGTGTTTAGTCTATACGATATTTCGAGCCTCAACTCGGCTCCTGATACAAATGATATTTATCTTCGATTTCATCAGGTTCTTCCATCTCGAACTTAATGTCGGTATACACACAATATAGATCACTCAATACGGAGTGTAAATAGGAGATTAAATGGGGCATTTCTGCCATAAAGGGTATCGTACAGCATACTTCGGCATACATCTTGTATGTTTTGTAGTCAATATCGTAATAAGCTGTCGCATCACGTTCCTGATTGACGTTATTGATAAATTCACGCAATCGCTTCAATTTGTCCGAGTTGTTTAGTTCCACACCGCATATACTATATAGATTTTCGATTAAAACTCTTCTTGAGCCTTCATAAAATGTTGCACGCCACTTCTCTGTCTGGTACTCAAATACGATACTTCCATTTAACGCATTCTTGTCTCTCCAAGGCTTATAATCGCAATCCATCTCTTTGAGAGTCTTGATGAACAAATCTCTCGTCTCGGTTGGATAACCATCCTTAGAATAATACTGCCATGCGTCCTTATCCTCATTCTCGAGTTCCTTCTGCAATTCTTCGTTCACCATCTCACTTGCACGTTTCAACTCCTGAAGCTCAGCCCGCAGATAATCCTCAAGATTTGGTATCTCCTCTATGAACAGGATCTTCCTGCGATAATGGATAAACTTAACACTCGACGAAATGGCCACATCGCAATTCCTGCCCACCTTATTAATAATCCTGCGCATCCTTTCTGCGTTCTCAGCATCGCCAAGCTCCCTCCAATCCATATACTCAAGAATAATATACCTGTCACTCTTGTCTTCTATAGCATCAAAATCCATTTCCAGGTAATCGAACCAGACGAAATCGTCATAATTATAGATATTCATCTCTATGCCCATCTTCCTGAGCGTATCTATAAACAATTCCTTTGCAGATTGTTCCTTATCCATACCCATAGCAGTTTTAAAACTCCAGGCGGAAGCCTTTTTCCTTCATTTCGTTGTAGCTTTCCGGATTGAACTTGTAGAGGAATGCCACCTTTTTGTTTGGCAATGGCAGTGTTTCGTCGAGCTGGGTAAGTATGCCGAGTTTCAACATTTTATTGCTAAAGTTTCTACGATCGAACTTCACACTAAGGATGGCTTCATAGAGATGCTGAAGCTGAGTCATCGTAAATTTCTCAGGCAACAATTCGAAACCTATTGGTTCGAAGTGTATTTGTCGACGCAGTTCGTTGGTAGCCTCACGCAGAATCAAGTCATGATCGAAAGCCAGCGACGGCACCTTGTCGAGCGGAAACCACTGAGCCTTAGCTGCATCGTCGCCAGCCTTTACCTCGCTGATACGCACCAGAGCGAAATACGCTATGGTAATAACACGCTCACGAGGGTCCCGATCCACGCCAGAGAAAGCATGGAACTGATGGATGTAAGCATCCTTCAATCCAGTTTCCTCGTAAAGCTCGCGCTTGGCTCCTTGAAGTGCAGTCTCGTCCATTTTCAGGAATCCCCCAGGGAAGGCCCAACGGCCCTTAAAGGGTTCGATACCGCGTTCTATCAACAATACATTCAGTTTTGTCCCATCAAATCCAAAAATCACGCAATCGGTAGTTACACACGGATGCGGATACTGATAATGATACTTATATTCTTCCATACGCTATATTTTTAAGCAGCATTGGGCAGATCCTTAAAATCCGCCCCTTCCTGCATCATTTCCATCATTTTTCTAAGAACCTTATTCTTCTTACTCTTCACGCTATTGCCATTCCTATAACCAACTCTCTTCGCTATCTCCTCCATTCTACATCCATCCACATAATAACTCTCCAAAATCATCTGATCAACCTTCTTCAGTTTTTTCCAAGCCACATCCAGTCTCTCAAAGATCTCATTCTCATTTCCTTTCTCATCCATCACATCAAACATCGCCTCGATTCCGTTCTCTTCATCATCCCTCATCTCAAATCCTCTCTCAAATATCCTATCCAGACTCTCTACATCCTCATTCACTTTCCTCAGGTAATGCATCCCGATGTTTCTACAAATCTTTACCAGATAACCAACTAAACTTTTTTCTCTCAACTCAAACCCCTTATCCGTCATCTTCTCCCACAACACCAGGCATCCATCATCATAAATCTCCTCCAAATCTTCAAATCTTAAACTTTTAAATTTACACATCAGCCTCATCAGCACATTTTCACGCTCACCATCCACCACCTTATTATATATAAGGCTACTAACACCTAGAAGCCCTCTCTTTTCATTCTCTAGAGACAGCTTCTCAACTTCTTCAAAACCACTTACTTTAATAATCTTAATCATACCTCCTTTTAGTTATTGCGTAAATTTCACGCTGCAAATGTACAAAGAATATTTTATACCTGCAAGTTTTTATGCGTATTTTTTACGCAACTGATTACTTTTTTCTATTTTATGGCAATATATTATACCCGATGTTGGGTAAAAATGAAAAAAAATGGTGATTTATGATGAAAATTAATGTTTATTCGGAGAAAAATGGTAACTTTGCTTCAGAATCAAAAATGAAGCCTATGATTATCATCGAGTCAAAGAGAAAAACGCCTAAAGCGCTGAAGGAACAATATCCTGACGCGATGATCATCGACGTGACGAGTCATGCAGTTGATGAATTCGTCATGTTTAGTCCCTTCTACCCTATTGGTGGTGTTCCTGTTCCTTTCACAGAAGGTTTGGTGGCTGTTTCTGTAGAAGGTATCTGGCAAGGCTTGAAGGTTTTCGAGGATGCCGATATTGATACAACTCTCTTCTCGAAGCGCGACATGAAGAATATGAAGCGCACCACAAGAAAGTATGGTCCCTGCCTCGGACATCGCAAGGGAGTGCATGGCGAAGATCTTTTGGGCTACATTGAGGCTCGCAAGCAAATCTACCTGCCATGTTACAAGTGGGTACTGGAGGACAAGCTCAAGAAACTAGTAACTGCCATTCGCATCATCTCGAAGAACAAGCCTGTGGTATTGCTCGATTACAACACCAATCCTGATGTCTGGAATCCTAAGAGTCCTCTCTCTCACGCTTCACTTATCAAGGCATATATCGAAGGTAACTATCCAGAGTAATTATGGAAGATCTACAGAGATTCATAACAGCACAAGATGGCAAAAGAGGTGAAAACACCTTGTATGAACTGGCTCTTAAAGAAATCCAGGAAGGTAAGCCCTCTTTCGAATGTTGGGTTAGATATGTCTATCCACAACTGAAAAGATCTGGTACAAGTCAACTGACAGACTTTTATGGCCTCAATGGAAGAGAGGAAGCTAAGGCATACATTGAGCATCCTATCCTAAGAGAAAGACTAATCAAAGCTTTTCAAGTCCTATTGGATAGCGAAAAAACCGTATACGAAGTCTTTAGTAAATTAGGAGTACTTAAAATCCGTACTTGCGCCCTACTCTTTGCATCTTTAACAGATGAACCCGTGTTTAAACAACTCATAAAAAAATATCATTGGCAATAATCTATGAAACAAAAACAATTTACTTCTCTACGTTCATCAACACAAGAGGAATATGGTCAAATTCAAACTCTCTGCGACATCATTAAGGCTATCAATGAAGAAAAACACTTCAAATCTGCCCGAGATGTTTTTGAGGGTATTTCCCCTATTATGAACAGATATATAAAACGTGGAACTATCGGGGAATTGACACGGCAACATATTAATGCAGGATTGTTGAATGATGAAAGCCTTTTTCGTGATGGTCAACTTGATTGTGATGCTCTAAGAAAGAAACTTCTTGCAAGCATCACGTCTGACAAGGATGACAAGTATGAGAGAATAATGGCCCAACGAGACGTTTTCAAATTTGTTAGTTTGCTGATGTATTTCAACTGTTTTCGCAAATATACCTCAGTCGAGCAGATTCGTGAAGATTTTTGTCAATACATATTCGATGAAGAAAAACCAGACGGGGACCTTAGTCAAAGCTATCTCAATGACAAAATGTTTTTCGGTTATCCTTTAGGCGGACATGCATATCCAAAATATGCCTTCTTCTGGGCTCTTGAGTCCCTATGGGATTATGTGTCTGATGAAAATGGCGTTCTAGATAACGAGAAACTCCAGAATAAGATGGTTAACGAATATCAGACGTGCAAAAAGGAAATGGGGTTTGAAGCTTTAGTTGATGCTCACTATTCTGACGACGGACCTTGCCATCCTGAAGTCTATTTCCCTAATACAAACGAATTCTATGGACCAGTTCTAGTAGCAGTAGAGAACGAGAGAAAATTCATAGAATCTTGTGGCGAAGGAAAAGGTCCCAACCGTTATCCATATGGGTATGAGCACGCTTTGCTTCAGAGGATTCTCACAAAAAACAAGGGGAATGACTGATTATAAATTGTTTGGTCATAGCATCTTGGTTAAACGCGTGGGGTGCGGGAATGGAGACTCCTTGGGAGCTCCCATTCCTCCAAGTCTCAATCTTTTCGCCAAAGTAACAAATGGATGTAATGCGAACTGCCTTTTCTGCTCAAATGCCGGTCACACCAAGGAACGTCACCAATTTGATGTGGACAAACTATTTGCCTGTATCGATGAAGTATTGAATCAGCGCATTATCTTGAACCGTTTGAACATCACAGGAGGCGAACCTTCGATTGTGCCGGAAACAGTAAACCGAATCATTGAGAGGCTTAATGCATCACCAGAATATCAATGCATTCACTTACATTTGAACACTAATGGTTTGTTACCTGAGTCACAGGGAATGATGCGCATTCCACGCTTTGATTCCATATCTATTTCCATGCACCATTATGATATAAGTGTGCTCTCTGAGATATACAACTGCCACATACCTTCAAGGGCAATAGATTTTGAGGGTATAGACATAGGCAAGATAAACCTGAGTTGTAACCTCATTAAAGGGTATATAGATTCACCAGATGAAGTCAGGAAAATGCTCGACAAGACCATTGACATAGGTATTCCCAGAATTGGATTCGTCGGTCTTATGCCCGTCAATAAATACAGCAAGGATCATTTCATCGATCTTGAAGATATAAGCATCGACAGCATTCCGCACGTTTATTTCACCAAATCAAAGAATAGAGGTAATAATTGCAAGTGCAGCAATTACCTCTATAATAGAGATGGTAAAATACTAGAGATTTATATGCGCAATTATATGAACCCTAATTATTGCGAATCGTCGGTTGTATTCGACGGCCAGCATCTTAGACAGGGGTTTCACGATAACAATATAATATACTAATAATGACGGAGACAGAAGAACTTTTTGAGACCAGAAAAGATATAAGTGATTACAACACCTCCTATCCTTTGCACCCTTCCGACTGGAGTTCGTGGAGAGTGTCTGATAGGCTCTCTTTTGATGGCGTCAATGAATTGTCGTTTTACATACACATACCATTCTGCCAGAGTTTGTGCAAATATTGCGAATACATCAAGTATAAAAAGACATCAGAGTCAATAGAACGCCAATATCTGGATATCGTTGACGGTGACATACGTGAGTTCGCAGAGCAATCTTCGACTGGGGAAACTATCTTGCAAGGATTTGACATTGGAGGAGGTACCCCTACAGTCTTAAGTACTAAAAACTTTGCTATGCTAATTGAAATGTCTGCCAAATATGCAAGGCGTTTTAAAAGGGCAGAACACTTTAAAGGCAGCATCGAAGCGACGTTTAACACGATTGACGAGAACAAGATAGCTATCATTAGTGACCATTCTGATATCTTTAGCCGAATCTCTTTCGGATTGCAGAGCACGAATTATGCCTTTCTGCGAGATAACAACAGAGATAATGGACAGATACACAGGATGACCGACATCTTCCACAACTGCAGACAGCAAGGTATCAACACCATCAACCTGGATCTTATGTATGGTTTTGCTAATCAGACAAAAGAAGAAATAGAAGCAACAATGAAGGTTGTGGAACGATTGATGCCCGAGCATCTCACCGTCTATGAACTACGAACTAATATGCTCAACAGATATCCCATTGCCTCCGCTGAGCTACGTTTTGAGCAGTATTCGTACCTTTATGATTTAATTAAAGAACTGGGATATAAAGGACGTTTTGGAATGAATACATTTTCATTGATTGGTGACAATGGCTTGTCGTCATACCTTCAGAATCGTATGATGAAGAATGGAGCCTACAAAGGATTCGGTATAGCTGCACAGAGTAAAAACGACGCAGGTCTTTCATATAATATCGGAAAAAATGGCGAGTCACAGGAATGTTGCCTTTCTAAGAACACTTTCGAAAAAGGCGGTGACACCTACATGCTTCCGCCAAGAGAGATCCTCTCAAAATATGTAGCCATCAGTGGCTATTGCGGAATGATAGACCTATCAGTAATGGAGGAAATACTTCACTCAGATCCCAACATGGTATTTGAAAAGGAGTTGGACTTCTTGCTGAACAATCGATACATAGAAAAGAACGGCACAGTGTTATATCTTACACCCAAAGGATTTCTTCACTATGGTGCAGTCCTTTCTATGTTTTACAAGAAAGCTTGTTAAACACTAAAATAAGAGCAGATGGAAATACAAATCACAGCAATAAAGTTCGAGACCATCAATGGGAAGAAAACAGGAAGGTCTTTCGCCTTCAGGTTGGATCCAAAGAAGATGGCCAAATACAAGACAGAGGCTACGCTTCGCAAGAAGATTGAGGAGTACGTAGCCAAGAGTGGTGTGTTCAAATCGAACGAACTAAAGGAACTGAAATATAGCATGAAGGACTTTCTGGAGGAATGGAAGAAACAGCTCCCCATCGTCGAAGCAGAAGAACTGGCAAAGATCGAAGCCTCGCCTAATAATCCGGAGAGCCGCATCACCCCCGACCATATAACTCGACTTGGCTCCAACGAAGTATTCGTATTTGGCTCCAACGCCCAAGGCCTGCACCATGGTGGAGCCGCTAAAGTGGCTTATGAGATGTTTGGTGCCATCATGGGCCAAGGGAACGGTTTACAGGGAAAGAGCTATGGTATAGATTCGATGAGTGGACTTGGCATAATGGAGGAATGTGTCAAAGAATTCTGCGAGTTCGCTAAGGCTCACCCTGAGAAGCACTTCCTTGTCACCCCTATCGGGTGTGGCATAGCAGGCTATTCAGAAGCCGATGTCGCACCAATGTTTGAAATCTGCCGAGAACTCAAGAATGTTTCACTACCAGCATCTTTTTGGGATATCATTGGCGAGCCTTTAGCTAAAGAGTATGACTTAGAGCGCTTTCTAGCAGCCCAGGCATCTGCTTATGACGAAGCACTTGATGAAATTCGAGCAGGACGGAAGCACAGTCATTGGATATGGTACATCTTTCCACAACAAAAAGGGCTCGGCCATAGCTACAATTCAAAATATTATGGTCTGGACGGAACAGATGAAGCCAGAGCCTACCTTGCTCACCCAATCCTTGGTGCCCGCCTAAGAGAAATATGCGAAGTGCTATTGACTCATGAAGGCAAACGAGACATTGATGACATCATGGGAAGCTACATTGACGTGCTTAAATTGCAGACCTGCATGAAACTGTTCGATCATGTTTCTCCTAATGACATTTTCGAAAAAGTGCTCGATGCATTCTTCTAGCAAAAGTCGTAAAAAAGATATACAAATATTACAACTATAATGAATCAAATAGATAAAGATTTCGTTTATAACAGGTTCCCCAAGACGGAACATGACATGCAATTACTCGAAACATACAGAAAAGATTACTTGTCTGGTATTGTTTCGTATGCCAGTCAACATTCTATATCTGAAATTCTGAGATACTTTCCTGTATATGAGGGGACTGCGGGGGCTGAAAAAGATTATCCTATCTTGACTCGTTATGGGTTTATGGCTTTAAGCATAGACCCTGAGTTTATGGATAGAATCCTTCGTCCAAATTGCAGAGCCTTGCAAAATGCCACTTTATCAGCAGATACATTTAAAGGGCAAGAATTAAGGTTGTTGCGTTCAAGTCTGATAGAGTTCGCATTGTTGGGATGTATGGAAACACAGGTGCTGATGAGCAAACTTGATAGCATGTTTGGTGAAGATGATGATTATATTGAAATCATTGTCAATGAAAGATGCTCTAACTTAAAGCGTTTTCTAAATGCACATGAAGGAGCGGGACGCGGCGTTAACGAAGGTGACGAAGTAAGCTCTTATGAACAAGCCCTAAAAGAGGTGAAGGCTGGCGGGAAAGTCACACACTGGATATGGTATATATTTCCCCAGATGGCAGGAATCAAGGGCACACATAGTCGCCCAGCATTGTTCTATGGATTAAACGGGAGACTTGAGGCATTTCAGTATATAAACCACCCCACTTTGAGAAAACACTTGATCGAGATATGCGAGGCTGTGTTAAACAACAAATACAGCGTATACGAAATTTTTGGCGACGATGTTATCAAGGTCAGATCGTGTATTTTGCTGTTTGCCTCAGTATGCGATATACCTGTATTTAAACAGCTAAAAAGCAAATATAGGTGGTAATTTTTCCTAAACTCGGGAACGGCAAAAAGCATGCCACAAAGACAAATACCTGATTATCAGTGCTTTATAAAATTTGGCGATTCCAAAAAAATATTTAATGAGAACTTACTCTATAAACCATCCCGACAACTGTAAATAACACCGTTTCTCTGTGATGGCATCAGGTGACCACCAATTGGCCAATGACATTCTAAGAAGTGTACCTGCAGGAATTATTTCTATTGGTTCCTGAAAACCAACATAGTTGATAGCATGACTACCTCCAAACCAGTATTTTGTTTTACCCAAAAAGCCAGATTTGACAAGAGGTGCATTCGGTCGCCAGAAGCAAACGCTGAACTGTGGTATATCTTCTGGGGAAATGTAGGTCGCAAAGGTTGAACGACGTAGCTTGCCTTCGAAAATAGTTTCAATACCACCACAAGGTACATCAACTAATCTATCTATTTCAGTAATGATTTCCGTATTGGTCAATTGTCTAAGTTTCTCGTAATTGGGAAGAATTTCCTTATCTTCAATATGAGGGACAGGGCGACAATTTGCAGCAGTTCTATAGTCTATATTATACACTTCCCCGATTTGAAAAGGAGCCGATTCTAAAAGGTTCTTTCCCCAATGATCATGTAATCTGATAAATTCTCCATTCTGAAGATCCAAACCTCCACAACAAACTCCATTTTTCATTCGCGTTCGCGATACAATTAGCACTTCCATTGCCCTTCTTATTTATATGTGAACAACTTCCAAGTTATATTTCTCTGATAATCTATTGGCTAATAATGATCTGTGACACGCATTGGGACTCGACTCCAAACAGAAAAAAACAATGTGCTGAGCTTTCATTATTTCAAATGTAGCCATTAGCTCGTCCATATTTTCTTTATCCAAGATCAATTTCTCATAACCACGACAAAACGCGCGTCCCAATGACTCTCGTGATTTCTTTGTTTGATGCACCTCTTTGTCTTCAGCCCATTGCATTTCACGAATCTCTCTCGTTGGAGCGAATCTTTTTTCATACAAATAGCCTATACCTAGCTCAGAAAGTTTCTTTTGAAGATAACTACTATTAACGAAAGCATACTGACGGCCTCTAACACCTCGACGTTGCCTTATGTCACAGAAAAGATCTATCCTGAACCTTGTAAGTTTACCAAAGAATTCTTCTTCTGTACTGCCATATACACCAATAGTATAGATTTTCATCCTTCTTTATACACTTTCCTTGAAGTAAGATTAATGGACTCGCCGAAAAGATTGATAATACTAGCCCCCCTATTAACCTCATTTATTACATCTATCTGACTCTTTAAAATAGGTTTACCATTATGATCGTGGCAAATATGGTGAAGTATTATTCCCTTTTCTCTTAAGGCCTCGCCTATCAACTTGGAACGATGGCACATTGAAGGGTCACCTTCGCTGCACATAACACAAGTTTTATAACCTTGTTCGTTAGCCCGTACAAGTCTTTCTAAGCCCTCTATAAAGAAAGGCATCTTCCTAATTTTACCATAGTCCACCTTACCCTCGGTATAGCATTCTTTATCTTCGGGTAATCCGCCAATCACATCGCCCATATAGCCATATTTAATGTCGCCAGTTTCATTGATGGCTATTTTCAAAGGTTCTTTATTGAAGTGCGGGTAATACTTGGAATAGGGCATTGAGCGTACGTCAATTAAGTACTGTATACCATACAGCCTTAACTCGCTAATAAGTTCCTCAATGGTCTTATTGCTATGTCCTATAGAATACAAGAATGACTTGCTCATTTTGTTAATTATCACTTTTCAACTGCAAAAATAGCAAAAAAAAACAAGAGTATGAAGAAATAAAGAATAATTTATGTATTTTTGCACAAAAAAAGTTATGGAGATTTTAAACCACGATCAGAAAATAGCCGTTATGCGTGTACTGCTGGATATTATTCATGCAGACGGACGCATTGATATAAGAGAAACGAACTTCTTTTATAAACTATTGGATGAACTAGATTTACCCAAAACTTCAAAAGAGGAAATAAGTAATAAATCATCACTTATAGCATTGCTCGACATCAAGAATTTTACCGACGAGCAGAAAGAATATTTCGCAGCAATGATGGATAAGATGATCAAAGTAGACGAGGATATCAACGTCAACGAAGTGGCTATATATGATGTTGTTATCGAATTCTGTGACATCCCTATACCATTTGTAGCATAATATTCAGGACGATGAAGCTGATTACCAACAATCAGATATGATTTGTCTATAATGAGTCTTAAAATGAGAAGTCTATTGAAATCCCATTTCCTTGTACTTATATTCCTACCGCTGACAAGCATTGCCCAGCCGTGTATCAACGACTCAGCATTGATTCCGGTGGACACAACTGTCAGAATCGGCCACTTACAGAATGGCCTTACCTATTATATTAAGCACAACAACTGGCCAGAGAACAGAGCATGTTTCTATCTAGCTCAGCGCGTAGGCAGTTTGGAGGAAGAAGAAAACCAACGTGGCCTGGCTCACTTCCTCGAACACATGTGCTTTAATGGTAGCGAGCATTTTCCTGGCAACGGAGTCGACAGGTTCTTTGAGAGCATTGGCGCCAACGATGGTGTAAATGCTTATACTAGTATTGAAGAGACTGTATACAACATCGACGACATTCCAACGAGTATAGGTCAAGAAAAACTTGACAGTTGTCTACTTGTGCTGTACGATTGGGCAAATGGACTTTCACTTGACAGTATCGAGATTGAGAAAGAACGCGGTGTAGTTCACGAGGAATGGCGATCTCGCAGAAGCGCCTTATCAAGAATTTACGAGCGGCAACTACCTATACTCTACCCTAACAACAAATACGGCAGGAGAAATCCCATCGGACTGATGGACATCGTTGACAACTTTAAGCACCAGGAACTCAGAGACTACTACGAGAAATGGTATAATCCCGAGAACCAGTGCGTGGTGATAGTTGGCGACATCGACGTAGATGATATAGAGGCAAGAATCAAGCAACTATTTGGAGGGATCAAGCCTAAAGGACAATCAGGTAAAGTCGCTAGAGTGGAAGTCGCAGACCACCCAGGCATTATCTACTCCATCGATTGCGACAAAGAATTACAAAGCAACTCCATATTCCTATTATTCAAGCACGAACCCTACACGCGCGACCAGAAGAAATATATAGGTTATTGGCGAGATACACAAAAGACCGATGCTGCACTCACAATGCTCAACACCCGACTAGATGACGAAACGCTAGAACCGGACTGCTCATTTCTCTCAGCATCGGTAAGTGATGGTACCTATCTATTGTCGAGCACAAAGGGAGCGTTCGAAATATCGTGCGACACTAAGGATGGCTTGCAAACCCAAGCGTTGACAGATTTACTAACTGCATGCAGACGAGCTGTCGATTACGGATTCACCGACGAGGAATACCAACGATACAAGGCTGAAAGGCTCTCGGAATTAGACAATTTCTTGATGACAGCAGACAAGCGTGAGAGCAGTTCTTTGGTTGAGGAGTACTACAGGAACTACCTGTATGGAACCGACATGTCGACTGCTGAAGACTATGTTGCCATCATGAAGCAGATAGTAAGCGGTACAACACTTGACGAGGTGAACGCCAGAATGAAGGAACTACTCCCTGATGACAACGAAAATATGGTTATAGCCAGTTGGAATATCGAGAAAGATGACGCCTATTACCCAACTGAGAGCGAACTCGAAGCTGCACTTATAGCTGGTAGACAAGCCAAGATCACAGCATACGTAGACCAACTGAAGGGAGCCAAACTCTTGAACGAACTTCCAGAAAAGGGTTCAATAGTAAAAGAAAAGTATTTCGATGATCTAGGTTACACCAAACTTTCGCTTAGCAACGGGGCCACAGTACTGCTTAAACACACCAATATCGATAATAGTCAAGTTCTCTTCAAGGCCTATGGCAAGGGAGGATGGACACTTTATGGTGAAGATGATGACCCCAACATCAACATATTCAGCAATATTGACTTTGGCAACAACGGCCTGACGTCATCGCAGATCGAGAAGTTATTGGCAGGCAAGCAGGTTAACCTGAGTAATAACATCTCACAGCGACAATTCACTTTTACAGGTAGTGCAAACCCAGTCGATGTCGAGACTCTGATGCAGATGATACATGCAGATTTTACCAACGTGACAAAAGACACCACTGCCTACAAGAAAGCGATGAAAGATATGGCCATTTATCTCGAAAATCGCAAGACAGATCCTGAAAGTGCCTTCTCCGATTCAGTATCAGTAACATCATACGGACATCACCCACGATTCAAGCTCTTTACCGAAGACGACCTGGCTAAAGTAAGTAACGACAGGCAACTCTCCATCATTCAAGACCAAACGTCAGCACCACGCAACTACACGTTTATTTTCGTTGGTAATTACAACGATTCAACCATCCGCCCACTGATAGAGAAATACCTGGCATCAATCCCCAATCGCAAACAATTACCCGAGGGTAAATTCATCAAGACGTGGCTTAAGAATGATGCTATCTGCCACTTTACCCGAAAGATGGAAACACCCAAAGCGATGGTGAATATCGAATGGTTCACGGAGTCAATCCCCTACTCGCTCGAAAACGACTTTACACTACAAGCTGCGTGCGAAATCCTGAATCAGCTATTCAACCGAACCATAAGAGAGGATAATAGCGCCACATATGGATGCTATGCCAACAGCTATATGATTCGAGGCAACAAGAACGAATATCTTACAGGCTTTACTGCTGATTGCGAGATGCAGCCCGAGAAGTGCGATTCTGTCATCACGCTGATCAAAAACGCATTCAGTAGTATGGCAGATGGTATCGACAGCATTATATTCCGCAATGCAAAAGAAAGCCTGCTCAACACGCTCAACGAGCAAGAGAAAACAATGAACGGTTTCTGGCTAGGCCTCATCTGGACCAAGGAGAATCGCGGTATCAACACCTACACCAACAGGCGCAAAACAATCGAGAATCTCACCCCACAGAAAGTACAAAAGTTCATGAAGCAATTTATTAAAACATCGCATCACACAGAAACCCTGATGCAACCAGAGTAGTCTACTTTTCGCAAAAAAACAAATAAAAGTTTGTAAAGTTCGGAAAAACTCCTTATCTTTGCCGTAGAATTATGCAAGCAACTTATGCGAAGACCTGAGATTGTAGAGCGAATCAAGCAAGCCATCAAAAAAGCAGAGCCAACGGCAACTGCTATTCTGTATGGTTCAG
>Ga0247610_10001721_pt1 | contig 26567 bp, 26 predicted proteins | sample 174DNAGHGhighgp2_FD_193483 | JGI IMG/M metagenome (GOLD analysis project Ga0247610, IMG submission 193483) | Sheep rumen microbial communities from Palmerston North, Manawatu-Wanganui, New Zealand - 1742 DNA GHGhigh gp2 | ecosystem: Host-associated > Mammals > Digestive system > Stomach > Rumen...
CTGCTCTTGCTTCTTGTACTACTTCTGTCTATGTAAATCTTTCAAAGAACTCTTTCTTCTTGCCCCGCACCTCATTTTTGCGCGAAAGCGAGTGCAAAGGTACAACAAATTTCGATACCCTCCAAACTTTTAGGGAAAAATTTCCTCCAAAACACGAAATTTTTCGGGTTTATTGACAGAAGTACATTTTTAATTTGTATTTTTGCAGCAGAAAAGAGAAGATTTAGCAGAAATGGCACAGATTTCAGGCATACAAAAGGCCTTCATACAACTACATCTTTCAGTGATGTTGGCAGGTTTTACAGGTTTGTTCGGGAAACTGATCACACTCAACGAGGTGGATATCGTATGGTATCGCATGCTTTTCACCTCTATTATATTGTTTGTATTCACCGGCCTGCCACAAATAGAGAGGAAAAAGTTACTTCAACTCGGTGGATGCGGTGCCTTGTTGGGGCTCCATTGGATGTTGTTCTATGGCAGTATTAAGGCTTCGAATGTATCCATCGGTGTTATCTGCTATTCGCTTGTGGGTTTCTTTACCGCCATTATCGAGCCTATCATCTACCGCAAAAAGATTTCCACAATAGAAATTCTATTCTCTTTAATCACAGTATTTGGTTTGCTCTGCATCTTCTCTTTCGATGCCCGATATCGTTATGGCATCTCCATCGGCGTCTTGTCCTCTTTTGTTGCTGCCCTATATGGCGTATGCAACAAGAAGGTCAGTGTAGGAGTGAAGACACGTACAGTATTATTCTACCAAATGAGTGCAGGATTAGTGGTCGTCAGTATGATTATACCGTTTTATTTAATGATGTTCCCTGCGCATCAAGATGTACTCGTTATTCCTGAAGGTAGTAACTTATGGTGGATGCTCTGCCATGCACTGTTCTGTACGGTAGCGATGTATATTCTACAAATTCAAGCACTAAGGACCCTTTCTGCCTTCACCGTCAATCTGACATACAATCTGGAACCTTGCTATACCATCATCATCGCCTTTATCGTATTTCACGAGGCCAGAGAACTGAATTTCTCATTCTATATAGGTATCGCCTTGATTCTGATTAGTGTCATACTACAAACATGGAGGGCAACACTCTCCAAGAAGTAGTTGCCCTCCATATAATATTATATAAGGTACGCGCGATTACTCGCGACGGCCAAAGATACGAAGCAGATAGATAAAGAGGTTGATGAAGTCGAGATAAAGTGTCAAGGCTCCCAACAATGCCAGTTTCTGTGCACCTTCACCTGCATCAGGCGCCATCTGCAACATATTCTTAATTTTCTGTGAGTCATAAGCTGTCAGACCTACGAAAATAAGCACACCCAGATAGCTCACAATCATCTCAAGACCAGAACTCTTCAGGAAGATATTCACAATCGTGGCGATGATAATACCAATCAGAGCCATAAACAGAATCTTTCCCATCGAGGTGAGATCAGTCTTCGTAGTATAACCGATGAATGCCATCACGGCAAAGGTGCCTGCCGTAATGAAGAACACACTGGCGATACTCGACATCGTGTAAATCAAGAATATTGAGGAGAGCACAGCACCATTGATAACCGAATAAAGCACAAACATCAACGTAGCCGTTGTCAGAGACAACTTATTGATGGCTGCTGTAATACCCAATACAAGTGCAAACTCAGCAATCACCAGTCCCCAGAAAAGAATCTGGTTAGAATAGATAGCCGTAATCACTCCCGGACTTGTTGCTACACCATACGCCGTTACACCAGTCAACACCATTGCCAGCGTCATCCACACATACACTTTCCGCATCAGAGCAGGAAAGGCTGCAGACATCGAGAGCTCCCGCTCACGAGTCATGCTGTCAAAATTCAATTCACTATAATTCATACTCATAATTTTATATTCGTGATTCAAAACGTAAATTGCAAAAATAATGCCACAAAGATAAGCATTTACTTTTAATAAAACATAAATTAAAAGCATATTTTGCTGAATAATTAGTATTTTTGAAACTTTTTCACTATATTTGTAGCCTCATTGAACTATAAATAATACACTATTCAAATATGAAAATCGGACTATTTATCCCTTGTTATGTAGATGTGGTCTACCCTGAGGTAGGAGTTGCTACATACAAATTATTGAAACACCTGGGGCTTGACGTAGACTATCCTTTGAACCAGACCTGCTGCGGACAGCCCATGGCGAATGCGGGATTCGAGAAACAGGCAATTCCTCTGGCAGAGAAGTTTGAGGAGAAATTCAAGGGCTTCGATTACGTCGTATCACCATCCGTCAGTTGTACAGCCTTTATTAAGCTGAATTATCCACGACTGCTGAACCACGAATGCGAGACAGCCAAGAAGGCGATGGATGTTGTGGAGTTCCTGCACGATGTCGTAAAGGTGGAGAAGCGTCTTGGAACTTTCCCACATAAGGTAAGCCTGCACAATTCATGTCACGGTGTGCGCGAGTTAGGCCTCAGCTCACCAAGCGAAGAAAATGTGCCGAAGTTTAACAAGATCAAAGATCTTCTCGAACTGGTGGACGGCATTCAAGTGGTAGAGCCCGAACGTTCTGATGAGTGTTGTGGCTTCGGAGGTATGTTCTCCATCGAAGAGACCGCTATCAGTGCCCAGATGGGCAAGGATAAGGTTGAGCGCCACATACAGACAGGCGCAGAATATGTGACAGGCCCAGACTGTTCTTGCCTGATGCACATGGCTGGTGTAGCAAAGAAGCAGGGACTGAAAATCGAGTTCAAACATGTGGTAGAAATATTGGCCGCAGGACTCTGAGATGTGAGAAGTGAGAAGCGAAAAGTGATAAATATTGAAGAGTTATGAGTACAGCACATAGTAATGCAGCAAAAGAGTTCTTAAAGAACCAGACATACGCCAAATGGCATGATGCCACTTTCTGGTCAGTACGAACCAAACGTGACAAAATGGCATACGGTCTTGAGGAATGGGAGCAGTTGAGAGAGAAAGCTTCACAGATCAAGCGACACACGATTACCCATCTTGACGAGTATCTCGACCAGTTCTCTACAAATGCAGAGAAGAATGGTTGTATTGTTCACTGGGCAAAGGACGCAGCGGAGTTCAACGATATTGTCTACGGCATCCTGAAGCAGCACAACGTGAAGAAGATGGTGAAATCGAAGTCGATGCTGACGGAGGAGTGTGAGATGAACCCCTATCTGGAGGCTCATGGTATCGAGGTAGTTGAGACCGACCTTGGTGAGCGTATCATTCAATTGAAAGGTCAGAAGCCGAGCCACATCGTGATGCCTGCCATCCATCTGAACCACGATGATGTGGGCGAACTGTTCGAAGAGAAGGGAATTTCTACGGAGAAAGGGAATCATGACCCCACTTATCTGACATATCGTGCCCGACTGAGCCTGCGCAATGAATTTCTGACCGCCGATGCAGGTATGACAGGCGCCAACTTCGGCATCGCTGCTACGGGCGACATCGTGGTATGTACCAACGAGGGAAATGCCGACATGTCAACCTCATGCCCGAAACTGCACATCGCAGCCATTGGCCTCGAGAAGATTATTCCGAACTACGACTGCCTGGCTGTCTTCCAGCGCATGCTCTGCCGGGCGGGCACAGGCCAGCCTACGACCACCTACACCTCCCACTTCCGCAAGGCTCGCCCTACGGCAGATCCAATGCATATCATCCTTGTGGATAATGGCCGTTCGGAATGGATCGGTAATCCTGAGCACTGGGAGGCACTGAAGTGCATCCGCTGCGGCTCGTGTATGAACACCTGCCCCGTATATCGCCGGAGCGGGGGCTATAGCTACAGCTATTTCATCCCTGGCCCCATCGGCATCAACCTCGGTATGCTGCGCGACCCTGAGAAGCATTCGGGCAACGTGAGCGCCTGCACGCTCTGCAACAGCTGTCAGACACTCTGTCCGGCGAAGGTGAATCTCGGCGACCAGATCTACCTATGGCGCCAGCAGCTCGATGACTTCGGCACCGCCAATCCTGAGAAGAAGCTGATGTGCAAAGGTATGAGCACCCTCTATGGCAGCAGCAGCATTTACAACACAGCTACCGCCCTGGCCCCACTGGCGAACCTGATTCCTGCACCCCTGATGAACCTGAAGCTGAACCCGTGGGCAGAAGGTCACAAGATGATGAGCTTCCCGAAGGAATCATTCCACTCTATGTGGAAAAAAGGAAAAGTGAAATAGGAGTGAAAAGTAAAAGTGAGAAGTTATGAGTAGTAAAGAAGATATCCTGTCAAAGTACAGAAAGAATATACAGCAGAAATACGACATGCCTTCGCTCGACGACATCAAGGCCATCACCTACCCCGACCCTCTGGTGCAGTTTATCACGATGACAGAGAGTGTGGGAGGTCATGTGATTGAAGTAAAGGAAGGGCAGAATGTCAACGACATCATCAAAGGTCTGTTCCCTGATGCCAAGGAGATTGCCTCGAACCTGCCTGAGATTACGATTGCCACGAGGAATCCTGACACCGTGGGGCGCGCCCGTGACCTGAACGGCACCGATGTTGGTATTATCCGTGGAAAGTTCGGTGTGGCCGAGAATGCCTGCGTGTGGGTGCCCCAGACGATGAAGGAGAAGGCCGTCTGCTTTATATCCGAGAACCTGATCATCCTCTTGCCGAAGAACCAGATCGTGAACAACATGCACGAAGCCTACAAGCGCATTGAGTTTGACAAGACTTACGACGGCTACGGCACCTTCATCAGCGGCCCCTCGAAGACTGCCGATATTGCACAGGTATTGGTGATGGGTGCCCAGGCAGCAAGAAGTGCCACGATTCTGCTCATGCCAGAATAAATGCCCCGCTGTCATCGCTGTCATCGTCATCGTTGTCATCGTTGTCATCGATGGGGATTAAAGAGAGTATCTCTTAAGCCACATGGCTCGAGAGATACTTTTCAGTTTTGTGATACTTCTTCGTCTCAACATCATAAGTGATGAATCCTCGCTTAGTCCACTGCGCCAGCTGATCCTTGGGATTGGGGTTCTTCTTACCCTGCTGGATTCGGATGGAGCGACATTCCTCACGAGTGAATTCATCTGACAACAAGTCGAGCATGTTGGCTATACCACCGTGAACCACCCTCCTCTCCATTTCCATATCCTCATTCAAGGCTTCGCTGAAGAGACTCATCTTGCACCACATATCGTAGTCAAACGACCAGCGGCAGAAGTCCTCAATCTCGCGCGACCACTTACAACCGTTCATCACGTAGAGGATGCACGCCATTCGGAAGGCGATAACCGCACCACGACGTGCCAGAATACGATAGCCGTCATCATCGAACAAAGCAGCGCGCTCAACTCCCAATTTACAGAGAGCATTAGCCAACTTCTTGGCCTGCTGACACACAATGAGCCCTTTGTCCTTGGCTTCATCCAGCAGTTGCAGATAGGCCATCATCTGCTGCTCGTACTTCTCGTCATACTTCTTATAGACGGGGATTTCACCATTATCCTCTGTCTGCGGAATGGTGCAGAAGCTGATGCGAGACACGGTGCCGTCGTTCACGTTCTTGCGGAAAAATCGGATAGCAGAAGCAGGTGTTGTAGAGGCATTCCAGCACCATCGCATGGGAGCACGGGCGGTCACCGACTGAGCCCCTACTCGCTCCTGACCATACATGTCCGTATCGAAGTTACGGCAGATGATTCGACTTACCATCTCCTTCGAGTTGCCACCCGCCAACTTCGAGAGCATCTCCACTTCGTCCATACGTGTGTAGAGACATTTGTGGCCTGCCCGCTCAGCATCAGCCAGTCGCTGGGTGAAGGCTGCATTGGTCATGTCCGAATCGTTCACCTGGATACAGATGTCGGTGGGGCGCACAGAGCCTTTCTTATTGGCCGACTTGCTGTTCTGCTCGTCCTTCCACTGCTGTTCCTGTTCACGACAAAGCATGTCACGAGCCATAATGTCCTTCAGACAAATGTCGATCGGTTTCTTGATGCACGACTTACCTGTTGACATCGGCGCCACGAGCAAGTTCATCATCGTGGCCTCCATCTCAGAATTGTCTGCATACTCCAGTTTTACGCCTCCCATACGGGTAGCCCATGCAGGGAAGATGGCAAGAGCCATAGCCGGGCGGCAGTGATCGGGCACCTTCGAGATAGCCACTCGGATGGGGGCTGGCAAACGGCTCGGCATCTCAGGCTCCTTCATCAGTGCCTCGCGACTCATGCCCTGCTCCATGTTCTGGCGGCGACGGCAGAGGTCAAGGGTCAGCTTCATCTTCGCACTCATGGCAGCACTCTGCTTGCGCTTGCAGGCATTCACGATGGTCTCAGTCACACGCTCGTGATCCTCACCATAGTCGGGCATGATACTGCGAATCCACTGAGGGTCGTCATTGCAGACGTGGCGCAGATGGCAGCCCATCGAGAAGATGAAGTCATTGCGATTGCCATGCTCTGGTGCTCCACCCAACTGATCAGCCAGCTCCTCAACGATTTTCTCGTATGGGATGCCGTTGTACTCCGTAGGATAAATGCCCCCATTGTCATCGGTGTCATCGTCAGCGGTCCGAGTTTTGGGCTCGTTGGTTGCGGACTGGTTTTTCAGCTCACGTCCATCAATGTCAAGCCCTCGATCTTGATAGGCCTTGCGACGCTTGGCTATCTCCTCGTCAGAGAGACGCATCTGCCAGTCTTCGCTGGTGTAGAGCTGTGAGGCTGCATCGGTGATGTAGATCATACGCTCAGGTGAGCAGCAGTCAGCATCGAAATCCACACCCAATGCTGCGGTATAAGCCTTCTGAGCCTCCTCGATGGTCATGCCCACTGGGATGCGAATGTCCAGATGCAGTTTCTTCGAAGCCGAATACTCTGCGTGCAGCAGCATTCCCTGCCACTCACCGCCCTCTTTATTATTAAGAAGGTACGCGCGAGAGAGGGCTGTCTCTACCTGCTTCTCATCATCGATGTCCACACAGGTCTGAAAAGTGAACTCCTCAGGCAAGATGCAGTCTTGCGAACGATGGTTGTCAGCGAAACGGAAGTAGTGCGGACAGCGGAAAGGTAGCTGGCCCTTCAACCGACGACGCTCGTCCTTATCTTCCGTAGCGCGAATCTGGGTTATCAAACTTGCCACCTCGTCGGATTGGGTGACGTTAACAAACTCCTCGAGATTAAACTCGAACACTTGCCCCTTTGGGGCTCGAACCATACGGTTCATTGCAATCAATCTTTCTGTACTCATATAACTTTGGGCTGAAAATTTGATCTCAGCACTGCAAAGTTACAAAGTAAAGAAACACAAAAAAAGCCTTTCAACCCATTATCCTCACATCGGAAAAGCCTTGGAAAAAAGTTGGAAAATCTCGGAAAGCCATCGGAATTCTCAGGAACCCTTTCGGAGCATTCTTGATGGATTTTGACCATCTTCAGCAAAAAGAAGTAAGGAAAATGCAATCATATCGGAATTAATTTGTATATTTGCACCGTAATACACATTATATATGTTTAGCACCAAGGACATATCAGAGTATATTGTAGCACTTATAGCTGCCTTTGCCAATCATTATTCGATGACTGAGGTCGAGGCGTATCGTTATTTAAGCCGTTATGGTGCCATCAAGGTAGCTCACGACTTTTATGACGTGATGCATACCCAATCGTTTGATGATATGGTTCAAAGCATGGCTTCCTATTGCCAGCGGAAAGGAGGAAATTTATAACGTAACATAGTTGGAGGATGCCATTGGCTGTGTTTACACCTCACCCATCTACGAAAAACTATCAGATGCCTCCACAGGTCTTTTCTTCCAGTCGCCTCGTTACGTCTTGTCTTATCTTTAACGCTTCTAACAAAACGCCCGCGCAGTTATCCGCTGCACCATCATTCTTCATTTTACCTTAATTAAATCTAAAAACGCTCATTTTCATAACATTTTTGAATATTACTAGCGAAAGTTTTATGTAAAAATGATAACTTTGCATCGGTAATTAAAAACATAATTGCATGTATTATGATATGTGGTGTTCTGGAATTGAGTGATGACGGTTTAAATTTGAGAGATGTGATAGACAAAAACATAAATCACATTGTCATACCAAATACAGTGACATTTATATGTCTTGAGGCATTTTGGAGTTGTACCTCTCTCAAAAGTGTTTCTATACCAAACTCAGTGACGGAAATTCATGGATTCGCATTCAAGAATTGCAGCTCCCTTGAGCGCATTGACATACCAAACTCAGTGACGGAAATCGGTAAATCAGCATTCGAGTGTTGCGCTTCTTTAGAGAGTATTGACATACCGAACTCAGTGACGGAAATCGGTGATTGCACATTCGGAGGTTGCACTTCTTTAGAACGAGTTGATATACTAAACTCAGTAACGGAAATCGGTGATTGCGCATTCACTGGTTGCACTTCTTTAGAGCGTATTGACATACCGAACTCAGTGACATTTCTTTATTAATATTATGTAGTTTCGTTATTAAATTAGTATAGTTATGAAAATAGTTAATTTGGATGCCCCCGAGCATCTTGCAGAAAAAGTTGTAGAATTAGAAATTCCGAACTTCATTATTGAAGTTGTACGACATTTGGAGAGGGATTATGCTCACTTAACTTGTCATCAGATTATATGCGGAGTTCATTCTTCACATAATACAACCCTTCCACTAACGCAAATTTGGAAGTTTGAAGAAATGAGGTATGAAAACATTGCTGCTCTTGTGCATACAATACCTATTTATCTTCGTGATTCTAGACCGGAAGAGATTCGTGATGAGAATAGCATTATAGACCTGTTGGGAGCATATTATTCTAATAGGAAAGGAGATAGTCCATATATTGAGTTGTTTTTGTCTGCTATTGATAATTCAATTAATAACGATGAAAATCATTTCAAATGGCTCTTTACAAAAGTCTTAATACACGAATTGGCGCATGCTGCGTTGGACATTTTTAATTTGGAAAGAAACAATAGTGCAATAGAAAAAATACATTATTCTTCCGAATTTGGCAGATGGCGTGAGGAATCAATGGCGAATGCTGTGACTCTTCAGATAATAAGAGATTATGGTAATAAAGATTTCTATGACTATGCCACACAATTTATGCAATCACAACCAGCAGAATATGCCCTTGGTGTGTTGATGGAAGACTTTAGATATTGGGATTTTAGAAGTGTTTTTGATTCGAAAGAACAAGGGGTTGATTATAACTTACAACAAGAATGGCTGAATTATGTAAAAGGTACCCCTGATTGGGATGGCTTAAATAAATGGAATGAATTACTGTATAGTCAATATGTGTATTCCTTTGAAGGAAAATTCTATTCATCGGAAAAAGAACTTGTTTATGACATTGTAGAAAAAGTACTCTCTGATTATGAACATCAGAATGGTGGTAAGATGCCTTTTGCTACATTTAGTACGCTTTTCCCATATATCAGAACAGGCGCAGAGATGTCATACGAGCCAGCACAAAAGGTCGTTGGAGATAGCAGATATAAAGAATTCGAATTGGCTGATGGAAATTATTCGTTGTATTATTTCTGGAACAATGAAAGCTTACATAATTTTATAGATATGAATAAATTTAATGTCAATATAATTGAATACAAGAATTACTAAGTAACATAACTATATAATAGGTTCCAAGTGTGACAGCAATCCGAGAATTTGCTTTCTCTTTCTGCTCTTCATTAAAATCCATTTACTCGGCAGCTGAAATAATAGACAATATTGTTATTGATGAATACGCATTTTACGAAGATAATCTAGGCGAATGTACATTGTTAGTACCTTCAGGAACTCGTTGGGCATACAAACATCATAATGGATTTGGTCAATTCAAGAATATTGAGATCAATAAAAAGAAATCAAACTAGATATTCATTTTTGAATCTAAATGAATATTATCACCTATCTATAATAAAACTGCAAAGAATGGATTAGGGAATATCATAATACCTGATTCATTCTTTATTTTGAGACAAGTCAGCCAGCTTCCCAACGACTGCCGATCAGGTCGGCTACGGATGGTGGTTTAGTCGGCTACGATTAGTGATCAGCGAGAACTCACTGAGAACCGTCTGAGTTCTTAATAAAGGAATCCAAGCATCCAAAGAGGGAGTTTAGCACCATCGGGAATATCCCAATCGTCGGCAAAAACATAAGAGTCTTTAATACCTGCAATCTGCGAGAAGGCGCAAAGATAAGAAAATTGTTGCACACAAACAACATTTTCTTAAAAAAAAGTCGCCTCTGCGCAACATTTTGCCTTAAACGACCTGCTTCTGGGCGAATTTTAATCAGAGCTCGGCGCGGATTTTGCGGGTGAGGACGGGGGCAAACTCGAGGGCGATCTGGTTGCAGATGGAACGCTCGGCGGCAAGTGTGGGATTGATGTACGACTGGGAAGGCCATGCCGGCCACGGCTCGTCCTGACCCATGATGTATTCGTATTCACCATGCTTGCGGACATTGTCGCGACCTTTGCCTGGAATCATCGAACAGATAATGGCATCGAAACGGTTGTAACTGGGTTTATAGAGGATGCCCTCATCGACCATCACACGCATCACATGCGCCCACGTCCAGTTCTCACTTTTCGAGGTGATGATATCATCAATCTTGCGGACGATCTCAATCAGCTTCTCGGCTATCTCTGGCTGACGATAGCGAGGCATGAACTCACGAGGCATCTTCTTGGGATCGAGCACCTGACCTTCACGCAGACGCTTCAACAACTGCCGAGCCTCCTCTTCCTTGCCCTGCTCCTCGCCCCAGCGCTCTATCAGCTCGATATAAGGCCGCCGCTTGGCATCAGTACCCTTCGTCTGGGCAATGGCTAGAACATATTCAACGGGTATGGGGTCAATCCCACATAGTGTCATCTCCATCGCGCGCAAACCTTATTCTTTATCATCATTAAGACGGCTGATGACACTGCCAAGATAGCCATCAGTCGATGTAAAACTGATGCTGATATACTCATTGGAGAAGGCTCCCAGATAGACCGACCGCTGATAGCTCAGTTCATGGTAGATCTCCTCGGGCGTACCCTCTGCCTCGAAATAGAAGCCGTTGAAACGATTGCTGGTCACCCGAAACACGCCTTCGTCATCGTTTCCGACAGGACCGTCGACCTTCCAGCAGTAGAGCGTCACTTTGTAATCATACTTTTCTACCAACTCGCCCTCGTCATTCTTCTCCTGAGGCATGACAATCTTGCAGCCCAGCAACTTCATGCGCTCCAAGATATATTCAGCCCCGACGGGCTCCAGCTGCTTGAAGTCGTACTCGATGATCTTCGACACCCAGAGCAGATTAGTGCCCTCTGGCGGGCAAAGCACACGGCAGTCGTGCAGCTCAGCAAAGTCGATCAGTGTGCCTGCAGGAAATTCCTCACCCTCGTCGATGACAGGATACGAGGTGGCATCCATGATGCCCCCAGCCATCTCCTCATCGTCGTTCCAAACCATCAGCGTGGCGATGTGCCTGCCTACCTTACCCCCTGCGTAGATGACGCTATAAGGGGCGTCGAGTTTCATCAGTTTCGAATTCATGCCTGCAAAGGTACGTGTTTTTCCTGATTCCACCAAATTATTCTGTGCATTTTCGCTGACGATGACACCGATGACACCGATGACACCGACCTATTTCTGTCATCGCTGCAGTGAAAGATAGTTCATTATTCTATATATTATAAATAATATATATAATAATGCTACTGCAAATTGAGCTCACTCGGAACCGTCCCCAGTGAGTTCGGGAAAATAAATGCCCCGCTGTCATCGCTGTCATCGTCATCGCTGTCATCGATGGCATTGCTAAATGTACTGTTTATGATAGCGAAACAGGCTATTTGAAGGCGTTAAGGAGTGCTATGACACGCTCTGTCTCAGCATCGGTCAGGGCTTGATTGCAGGGGATGGAGAGTTCTTGGGCGTGGATTCGCTCGGTGACGGGCAGTGACAGGTGGTTCCAGTCAGGGAAACAGTGCTGCTTGTGGGGCGGTATGGGATAGTGGATTTGCGTCTCGATGCCGTTGGCGGAGAGGTATTTCTGCAGCTCGTCGCGATGCTCGCAGAGCACGGGCAGGATATGACAGACAGAGTCGCGAGGGGTGAGCGAAGAACGAGAATACTGATCGTTGCCCTCGAAACGTAATATCATGCGGTCGTTAGTTACTTCTCGTTGATATCGGGCAGCAATCTCCCTGCGGCGCTGGTTGTCAGCATCGAGATGCTTCAGCTTCACATCGAGCACAGCTGCCTGAATTTCATCCATCCGGCTGTTGCGACCCAGATAGTCAAAAATGTATTTCCTAGAAGAGCCGTAATTGCCTAAAGCCTCAACCACGCGGGCCAAGGCTTCATCGTTGGTGGTGACGGCACCTGCATCGCCAAGTGCTCCGAGGTTTTTCGTGGGGTAGAAGCTGTGTCCGGCTGCATCGCCGAGGGAACCGGTTTTTCGAGGAGTGGGGAGTGTGGAGTGAGGAGTGTGGAGGGAGGAGGGAGGAGTGAGATATGTACAGCCGTGGGCTTGAGCGTTGTCCTCGATGAGTTTGAGGCCATGCTCGCGGCAGATCTCCCCTATCCTATCGGTATAGGCACAGCAGCCGTAGAGATGGACAATCATGATGGCTTTCGTCCGCTCTGTGACGGCCTGCTCTATCAGCGTATCGTCAATCTGCAAGGTTTCCCAAGAAGGCTCTACGAGAACGGGCTTCAGGCCGCACTTGGTGATGGCGAGGATGGAGGCGATATAAGTGTTGGCAGGCACAATGACTTCATCGCCCCGTTGCATGACACCCATCTCCATGTAGGCTCGGAATATCAGGGTGAGCGCATCGAGCCCATTGCCACAGCCGATGCAATAGCGGGTGCCGATATACTCGGCATAATGCTGCTCAAACCTCCGCGTTGCCTCGCCTTTCAGATACCAGCCGCTATCGAGAACTTGGCTGACTGCACTTCGGATTTCCTCGTCATACAGGCTGTTGACGGCTTTCAGGTCGAGATACTTGATCATAGGCTGTACTCGTAAATGTCGTAACAAACGGCTCTACCGCCAAAGCCTTCCTTCTGGAAGATCAGCGAGTCGTTCAGATCATTATTGTCAGGAAGGTTTGACGTTCCGAAATCGAAATATTCCGCACCGTTCTCACTGCATTGATCCATCAACGTGGTGAACAGCAGATCCAAGGCTCCCACCCGACGGCCTTCCTCATTGGCAGATATATACTGTGTCTTCACCGTGCGCGCGCATATATATAATAAGGTACCGCCAATCACTCGACCTTCCCTGCAGGCCACAAACAAACGGATTTGCCGAGGGAATCGCGAGCGAAGCAAGGCTATCTCCCCTAACGAATGCACGGGGCGGGCATCGTATTTTGCCTTCAGATTAGCCTCCAGCAGAGGCCAGAACTCACTGCAATCCTGAGACTCCCTGATTTCCACACCTGCCTTCAAGGCTTTCTTCACACAGCGCGAACGCAGCGTGGAGAATTTCAGCCTGCGATTTAGCATAACCACAGAACCTACGTCACGCGACGAGAGACTGGCTCGGCACACATTAGCCAAGGCAAAGAGATCTTCCTCGGCGGGCAATGAAGCATAAATCCACGGAACATGCTTGTAGACAACCTTCCTGACACCTGCTTCACGCAGCCAATCATTCATCTCGCGGAAGAGTTCACGCACAAGTGCTGTTGTAGAGCTGTCACTCATCACCAGACCACCATAAGTCAGTCCCTGATGGGAATACAACGTGTCATCCAAACGATTTGCAGGCAGCAGGGCATAAAGCCGACTCTTAAAATACACCATCAGCGAACAATCCTCGAAACGGTCACCATGATAGTCCATATAACGACGATCGAAGAGGAAGGTGCCGTTCTTCGATGCCGCCACGAATGCGTTCCATTCGTCAGCCCGTTCTGCCGTGTATCGCCTGATTTCGAACATTATGCCATCAACCGCAAGAACTCATCGTAATCATAGATATACTCGTCTTCATCGAAGAGCTCAGAAGCCAATACCAGACAGACGGCGCCGCTTGAGAAATCCTCCAACGTGCGCCACACGCCTGTACCGATATAGAGCCCCTGATAGGGATGGTTCAGGTGGAACGTATGATGCTCCTTGCCATCGAATACCTCCACATCGAACGAACCACTGACTGCCACAACGACTTCTTCACAAGTGCGATGGGCATGACCTCCACGGCGCTCCCCCGAGGGTATATCATAAGTCCAATAGACGCGAGCAATGTCAAACGGCACGTTCTTCAATTGCTCCGCCACCGTCAGATTGCCTCGTGGGTCTACAATCTTCGGAAGCTCTATCAGCTTAGTGGAACTTCTCATAAGGGTCAGTACCTAAGACGGTCTTTGCCAGGCGCTTAGCCTTGTCGCGCAAGGCGTTGACATCATCGCCCACCTCACCATAGCAGAGAACCACCCCCATACGACGGCCTTTGTGAGCCTCGGGCTTGCCGAAGATGCGGACGCGGGTACGGTCTTCGTTGAGTGCATCCACGAAGTTATAATCGAGCAGCGAACGGTCTACAGGCGTGGAAGCCTCCTTCGGAGAGAGAATCACAGCCGAAGCACCAGCATGCTCCAGATGGATGCCGGCAATGGGCAGACCCATCACTGCACGGAAATGGAGCTCAAACTCAGAGAGGTTGGTGGTGTGACCCAGCGTCACCATACCAGTATCATGCGGACGTGGAGAGAGCTCAGAGAAGATCACCTCGCCCTGCTTCGTCAGGAAGAACTCCACGCCCCAGATGCCAGCACCCGTAAGTGCCTTCGTCACCTTGTCGGCCATCATCTGAGCCTGCTTCAGTGCCTCGTCGGAAATCTTGTAAGGCTGCCAAGACTCACGATAGTCGCCCGACTTCTGCACGTGTCCGATAGGCGGACAGAACAGGGTTGGCCATCCATGCTGCTGAGTAACGGTGAGCAAAGTAAATTCTGAATCGAAGTCGATAAACTCCTCGATGATCACCTCCTTCACATCACCACGTGAACCTTCCATCGCCTCGCGGAAAGCCTGCTCCAGTTCACCATCGTTGTGAACATAGCTCTGACCGTGACCTGATGACGACATCAGCGGCTTCACCACACAGGGGAAACCAATCTCATCGGCAGCAGCCTTGAACTCCTCAAAGGTCTTGGCGTAGAAATACTTGGCGGTACGCAGCCCCAGCTCCTTGGCAGCCAGATCGCGGATGGCACGGCGGTTCATCGTGAAATTCACGGCACGAGCCGAAGGCACCACCTGAATGCCCTGCTCCTCGAACTTAAAAAGGCGCTCAGTTCGGATGGCCTCAATCTCAGGCACGATGATGTCAGGCTTGTGCTTGTTAACTACAGCTTCGAGAGCATCGCCATCGAGCATAGAAAAGACCTCACGCTCATCGGCCACCTGCATCGCAGGCGCATTGTCGTAACGATCGCAGGCAATCACATACTGACCAGCACGCATAGCGGCAATCACGAACTCCTTACCGAGTTCACCTGAACCTAATAACAGAATCTTCTTCATATTTTCACCTTTTTACTTTTTTTACCTTTTACTTTTTTACCGTTTTACCTTTCTAAGGATTGTTTCAACATTTGCCATTCTGGGGTGACGGCGAGCTTACGTACGCACTGGTCTATGCGTTCCATCGCGTCTTCTTGACTCAGCTTCAACCCCTGAGCAATCTCCTGAAGCGACTTACGCTGACAGCCAAAGAGTCCGTAATAGTGCGTCACAGCCTCTTCTTCCTCTGGTGGGAGCAGATAGAGCAGGTGCTCCAAATAGTGCTCCATCTGAGGACTGATGCTGGTGGGATTCATGCCGATACGCACCAGAAAGGAGTGAAGCTCACGTGAGAGATTATCTGTTGGCATACATATTATCGTAATACTTCTGATAGTCGCCCGAGGTCACATTGTCAAGCCACTCCTGATTGTCAAGATACCAGCGCACGGTCTTCTCGATGCCCTCCTCGAACTGGAGTGAGGGTTCCCAGCCGAGTTCTTTCTGTAGCTTAGTAGAATCTATCGCATAGCGCAGATCGTGTCCTGCACGGTCAGTCACGAAGGTAATCAGATCCATATCCTCGCCTTCCTTTCTGCCCAGCAGACGGTCAACGGTCTTAATCACCACCTTGATGATATCGATGTTCTTCCACTCGTTGAAACCACCGATGTTATAGGTATCGGCAATCTTACCCTCATGGAAAATCACATCAATCGCACGGGCATGATCCTCTACATAGAGCCAGTCGCGCACGTTCTCACCCTTGCCATAGACGGGCAACGGCTTGCGATGACGGATGTTGTTGATAAATAGCGGAATCAGTTTCTCAGGGAACTGATAGGGGCCATAGTTGTTCGAGCAGTTGGTCACGATGACGGGCATGCCGTAAGTATCGTGGAAGGCGCGGACGAAGTGGTCGCTCGATGCCTTCGAGGCCGAATAGGGCGAATGGGGCTGATACTTCGTGGTCTCCAGGAAGAACTTATCGCCGTAGGCCAGATGATGCTCTGCACTCGATGCGGTGGTGGTGAATGGAGGTTCGATACCCTCTGGGTGAGTCAGTTCCAATGCGCCATATACCTCATCGGTAGAGATGTGATAGAATCGCTTGCCCTCATACTTCTCAGGCAATGATTCCCAATAGAGCTTGGCAGCCTGAAGCAGAGAGAGCGTACCCATCACATTGGTCTTAGCGAAGGTGAAGGGATCCTTGATGGATCGGTCTACGTGGCTCTCTGCAGCCAGATGGATGATACCATCCACCTTCTTGTCCTGCATCAGTTTGTAGAAAGCATCGAAGTCGCAGATGTCCATCTTCACAAACTCGTAGTTGGGCTTCTGCTCGATGTCTTTGAGATTAGCCAAGTTACCAGCATACGTCAGTTTGTCGAGGTTGATGATGTGGTAGTCGGGATACTTGTTCACGAAAAGGCGCACCACGTGGCTCCCGATGAAGCCTGCGCCGCCAGTAATGACAATCGTTCGTTTCATATATCTATAATGTTACTATTTATTATCACTTAATGTTATAACTTCGCAATCCTTGAAATCCTTACCGTCGATGGTGAGGCGGACGAGCGTTCGCTCCTTGTGCCAGCCCTGAATGCCTGCAGCACCGGGATTGATATGCAGCAGTCCAAGCGTCTTATCATATTTCACCTTTAATATATGTGAGTGACCAGCCACAAACAACTGTGGCGGATTAGCAAAGAGGGTACTTCTGACAGAGTAGTCGTAGTTGCCCGGATAGCCGCCGATATGCTTGATGAGCACATCCACATCCTCGACCTTGAAACGATTAAGTTCCCGATACATCAGCCTAAGGTCACCTCCGTCACAATTGCCACAAACAGCCCTGAGCGGACGGAAGGCAGCGAGCTTCTCAGCCACTTCCACACTGCCGATATCGCCTGCATGCCATATCTCGTCACAAGGCTCAAAGTAATACAGATACTTATCGTCCCAATAGCTGTGCGTATCACTCAATATACCTATTCTTTTCATATCTCAAATCGTTTTGACTGATGCAACGGGGCTCTTCAAGGTCTTCATATACCACCACAACATGGGCAACGTCATAGCAAACGAGCCGAAATCACTCGCTGGCATCGAATACCAGACACCATCAAGCCCCCAGAACAACGGAAACACATACGCCATCGGCAGCAGAAGGAACAACTGACGCGATAAAGAAAGGAAGATGCTTACCTTCACCTTTCCAATGCTTTGGAACAAGTGAGTGATAGTAGCCTGCGAGCCCACAACGAAGAACACCAACATGTCGAGTCGGATACCTCGCGCTGACAGATTGATGAGTGTCTCATCTGTCGTAAAAACACGGGCTATCTGCCGTGGGAAGAACATCGAGAGTGCCCAGCCCACGAAAAGCAAGGCCGTAGCGCAGGCAATAGTCAGCCACAGACAACGGAACATACGGTCATACTTCTCTGCGCCATAATTATAGCCTACAATTGGCTGCATACCTTGATTCATACCCATCACGAACATGAAGAACACCATCACTACCGAGTTGGCTATCGAGTAGGCACCTACAGCCATATCTCCGCCATAGCGCACAAACTGATTATTCATAAAGATCACAATAACACAGCTCATGGCATTCATCAGGAAGGGCGAGACACCGATAGAGATAATATTGCGCACCAGATCGCCTCTCAACTTATAGATGCCACGTTTCAAGTGCAAGAGTTCCTTCTTGTCCGAGAATATCCTCATCTGCCAGCAGAGTGCCATCGTCTGTGAGGTGATGGTTGCCAGCGCTGCCCCACGGATACCCCATCTGAACCACCACACGAAAGAGATCACCAGCAGGATGTTCATCGCTACGGTGAAGAGCACAGCATACATCGCGTGACGAGGTTTCCCAGAGGCTCGCAACACGGCGTTCATGCCAAAGTACATGTGGGTAATCATATTACCCAGCAGGATCACCTCCATAAACTCTCTGGCATAGGGCAGTGTCACGTCAGAGGCACCAAAGAAACGCAGGATAGGATCAAGGAATACGAGACTCACCGCCATGAAAAGGAATCCGACAATCAGATTCAGGGTGACGGTATTACCCAATAGGTTCTCTGCCGTCTGATAGTCTTTCCGTCCCAGCTTCACACTGATACAGGTGGAAGCGCCTACACCGATAGCGGCACCAAAGGCAGCACTCAGGTTCATAAAGGGGAACGTGATGCCAAGACCCGCAATGGCTTCAGGACCCACAATCTGTCCGATCATGGCACGGTCGATGATATTATAGAGACTCGACGCCGTCATAGCCACGATAGCAGGCAGGGCATACTGCCAAAGCAGTTGTCCTACAGGCTTTTGACCTAATTCCAAAGCGGCTTGTCTGTTGTCTGTCATTACGCACACATTATTAAAACGGTGCAAAGGTACGAATATTTTTCGAGATATTCGACTATTTCAAAAAAACTTTGTACCTTTGCACCCGTTATGCAAACAAACAATCGTATTAAGCATTGTTTACTGACTCTCCTTCTGCTCATCTGTCCGCTGGCGATGACAGCAGGAAGCAGCCCCAAGATCAAATATCCTGGAGGCAGATTCTATATCTGGCGCTATACCCTGAAAGACAAGCACGGTACCCCCTACTCGATTGATCATCCAGGCCGCTGGCTGACCCATAAGTCCATCGAGCGTCGTCGCAAGCAGGGACTGCCCATCGACTCTACCGACTTGCCTGTAAGTCAGGAGTATCTCCGTACTTTCCAGCGCACTTCCGACGAAGTGGTGCGTAAGCGCAAGCGCAGTTCTGTGGAGTGGGCCATCATTGGCACCAGCCGATGGAACAATACGGTACTCGTACGATCTAACGACACCATCCTTCTCCAACGACTCGACTCGCTCGAGTGCGTCAGGAAGTCTGAGATGGTTTGGATTTCCCCCGACAGCATCAACCGCTTCATCAAGACCAATGCCCACGACGGCTTCAATCCATGGGACAGCGTCAAGACCTCACCCTATGGCAATGGAAAAGAACAGATCGAGATGCTGGCAGGCCACCGTCTGCATAACATCGGGCTGCTGGGCAAGGGCATGACGATCGCCGTTCTCGATGGTGGTTTCCAAAACTGCGACGTGATTCCAGCTATCATTCGCGCCAACATCGTGGGTGCCCACGATTTTGTCTATCCTAACAGTCAGCACTTCTATCAAGAGACTGATCACGGCACGAAAGTACTCTCGGCAATGGCTTCGCGCGAGTCTGAGGTACTTGTAGGCACTGCCCCAGAAGCACGCTACTGGCTTTTACGCTGCGAGGATCAGCAGACTGAGCAACCTGTAGAAGAAGACTATTGGGCAATGGCAGCTGAGTTTGCCGACTCTGTAGGGGTCGACATCATCAGCAGCAGTCTTGGCTATAACGATTTCGATAACCACCCCAGCTATTATCACCAGCGCGACCTTGACGGTGAGACAGCATTCATCAGCCGTTCTGCCTCGATGCTGGCGCGCAAGGGTATCATACTCGTCAATTCGGCAGGCAATAGTGGCATGGGACCTTGGAAGAAGATCGTCTTCCCTTCTGATGCCAACAACATTCTCACGGTTGGTGCAGTGAACACCAATTTGATGAATGCGCCTTTCAGTGGTGTGGGGCCCACGCAGGATGGTCGCGTCAAACCTGATGTGATGGCTTTGGGTAGCCCGACTTCGCTCATCTCTGGCCGAGGAACGATTGTCAGGGATATGGGAACCTCGTTCTCTACCCCTATCGTAGCAGGACTCGTGGCGTGTCTCTGGCAGGCTTTCCCCCAAAAGACGGCCATCGACATTATCAACCTGGTGCGTCAGACGAGCAATAATTACGAAAAGCCCGATAATATCTACGGCTATGGCCTGCCCAATTTCTGGCGGGCCTATATGATAGGAAAGTTAGGGAGTGAGAAGTGAGAAGAGACTAACGCTGTACGAGCTCAACTGCCTGGTGCGCGAGGTCATCGAGAGCGAGATGCCCAATGAATATTGGGTAGAGGCAGAGTTGTCAGAATGTCGCGAATCGAGAGGCCACTGCTACATGTCGCTCATCCAGAAAGACGAAAAGGGTGCAACCCCTATCGCAAAAGCCGACGCCAAGTGCTGGGCCTCGAAATGGATGATGATCCGCCCCTATTTCGAGCGCACCACAGGTCAACGGCTGCATCCTGGCATGAAAGTGCTGTTGAAAGTATATGCGCAATTCCACGAAGCCTTCGGGTTCTCATGGATCGTCACCGATATCGACCCCACCTATACTTTAGGCGATATGGCTCGCAAGCGTCAGGAGATTATCCGCCAGCTGAAGGAAGAGGGAGTGTTCGACTTGCAGAAGGAGTTGTCACTACCCATATTCTGCCAGCGCATTGCCGTCATTTCCAGCGAGACGGCAGCAGGCTATGGCGACTTCTGTAATCAACTCTCAGAAAATCCCTATGGTTTTCAGTTCCGTACCTGGCTCTTTCCTGCCACGATGCAGGGTGAAGAGGTGGAACGAAGTATCATCGCAGCACTCAACCGCATCAATGAGACGTGCGACAAATTCGACTGCGTTGTGATTATAAGAGGAGGCGGTGCAACAAGCGACATGAGCGGTTTTGATACACTCGCTCTGGCTGAGAACGTTGCTAATTTCCCCTTGCCTATTATTACAGGCATCGGACACGATCGCGATGAAAGTATCCTCGACATGGTGAGCCACATCCGTGTCAAAACCCCTACAGCCGCTGCAGCCCTGCTGGTTGACCACTTAAAACATATATTCGACACACTCGAGGAAGCCCAGGGCACCATCGTCCACTACGCACAGCAAAAGCTCTCTACGCTTCAAGCCCAACTCTCAAACATCTCTGAGGCTATCCCTCGCCTCTTCTCCATCGTCAAGACGCGTCAGGAAGCGAGATTAGACGCTCTTTACCAACGGATTCTCTCGAGAATTCAGCAAAGATCAGCCGTCTCACAGGCTGAGATCACCCAGCTTGAGCAACACCTTCTGGCCACACTCGAGCGCCGCCTCACCTCAGAGCATCACCGTCTGGAAATCTTAGAAGAGAAAGTGCATTCGCTCGATCCCACCCTCCTGCTAAAGCGAGGCTACAGCATCACTCTTCACAACGGCAAAGCCGTCAAAGACCCCAAGACGCTCCAGAAAGGCGACACCATAGAAACCCGCCTCGCTCACGGTATCATCCACTCCGAAATATGCTAAATCTGCTATTCTGTCTTAAAAAAATACGTTCATTATGTCAGAAATCAAATACGAGGCTGCATTAGCCGAAATTCAGTCCATCGTCAGCAAGATGGAGAACGACGAACTCGATGTCGATCAGATGTCAGTACAATTGAAACGTGCACAAGAATTAATCAAGTTTTGCAAGAATAAACTGACCAAAACAGATGAGGAAATCAAGAAAATCCTTGCTGAAAAGTAAGTTTTATGCCGAAATAGTTGTTAATTTGGCACAAAATGTGTACTTTTGCATGCAAAATTGGAATTTTAACGTTAAAAAGTGTATAACATGAAGAATTTAGATTGGGGTAGCCTGTCATTTGGCTACATGAAGACCGACTACAATGTCCGCTGCTATTATCGCGACGGGAAATGGGGTGAAATCGAGGTTTGCTCCGACGAATATCTGAATCTGCACATGGCTGCCACCTGTCTGCACTATGGCCAGGAGGCTTTCGAGGGTTTGAAGGCTTATCGCTGTCCTGATGGCAAGGTGCGCATCTTCCGTGTCGATGAGAATGCAGCCCGTCTGCAGAGCACTTGTCGCGGTATCATGATGCCTGAAGTCAGCACCGAGTTGTTCACCGAGATGGTGAAGAAAGTGGTTCGTCTCAATCAGGAGTGGATCCCCACATACGAGAGTGGTGCCACGCTCTACATCCGTCCGCTGCTCATCGGTACCAGCGCCCAGGTAGGTGTTCACCCCGCTAAGGAATACTGCTTCCTCATCTTCGTAACCCCTGTAGGCCCATACTTCAAGGGCGGATTCTCAAGCAATCCATACGTCATCGTTCGCGATTATGACCGCTCTGCACCTCTGGGTACAGGTAAATACAAGGTGGGAGGAAACTACGCAGCTTCGCTCTTTGCCAACAATCTGGCTCACGAAAAGGGTTATGCCTGCGAGTTCTATCTCGACGCCAAGGAGAAGAAATACATCGACGAGTGCGGTGCTGCCAACTTCTTCGGAATCAAGAACAATACTTACATCACCCCAAAGTCGACCTCTATCCTACCCTCTATCACCAACAAGTCGCTGATGCAGGTAGCCGAGGATCTGGGTATGAAGGTTGAGCGCCGTCCAATCCCTGAGGAAGAACTTGAGACCTTCGAGGAGGCTGGCGCATGCGGCACTGCTGCTGTCATCAGCCCGATCTCATATATCGACGATCTCGATACCGGCAAGCGCTACTCTTTTGGAGACAAGCCCGGTCCTCAGTCAAAAAAACTCTTCGATACCCTGCGTGGTATCCAGTACGGAGAAATCGAAGACAAGCACGGTTGGACTACCGTTGTTATTGAGTAAAATTCATGGGCAAAGGAAAGTTAGAGAAGTTCGCCGAGATGGCCACTTATAAGAACGTGTTCCAGTACCCTTACTCGGTAATGGAACACGTTCCCTCTGAAATGCAGGGACACTGGCACGAGCAGTATTTCCACAACAATCACCCCATCGTGCTCGAACTCGGATGCGGCAAGGGTGAATACACCGTGGGACTTGCCAAGCGCTATCCCGACATCAACTTTATTGGTGTCGACATTAAAGGTGCCCGCATGTGGACAGGAGCCACCCAGGCCCTCAACGAGGGACTGGAAAATGTCGCTTTCCTTCGCACCAACATTGAGATTATCGACCGATTCTTCTCTGAAGATGAGGTGCAGGAGATATGGCTCACCTTCTCCGACCCCCAGATGAAGAACCCTCGCAAGCGTCTCACGTCGACCTATTTCATGGAGCGCTACCGCCGCTTCCTCATCGATGGCGGTCTCATCCACCTGAAGACCGACTCCAACTTTCTCTTCACCTATACCCGCTATATGGTGGAGCACAATCAGTTGCCCGTCGTTCTCCAGACAGAAGACCTCTACCACGACGATCGTCTCGACGAAGTGACACGCGACATTCTCGCCATCCAGACCTATTACGAGTCGATGTGGATTGCCCGAGGCCTGAATATCAAGTACATGAAATGGCAGCTGCCACGTGAAGGGATGCTCGAAGAACCCGATGTAGAGATCGAACTCGACGACTACCGTTCCTATCACCGTTCAAAAAGAAGTTCACTCGATAAAGCAAAGTAAAAACGAACGATTATGAAAAAACTAACTATCATCCTTTTAGCTGCACTCCCGTTGCTAGCCATCGCACAAGGCAAAATGAATGTCAATGTCGACACTGTAGGCAAGTTGGCAGTACAGCTCGGCGACCAGAAATTCAAGGTTTCCGACCTTACCATCAGCGGTACCCTCAATGGTAACGACCTCAAACTGCTTCAGGAGATTGTCACCCGCAAGAAGACGAAGAATCCCGATGAGTGCCTTGTAAGCGCCATCGACATCTCTGGTATCACCATCGCCAGCAGTAATGACAAAGGCGGATTTAAGACGCTGCCCAACGAACTGCCTAAGGAGCTCTTCTCAGGTGCCAAGAATCTGACCAAGGCCGTGCTTCCCAACAGCATCAATGCCATCAGCAAGGGCTGTTTCAGCGGATGCACTTATCTGACGGATGTCACGATACCCGCATCTGTTACCGTTATCGATGTCGAGGCCTTCCAGGATTGCGAGAATCTTTCCGCCATCACTTTACCTGCAGGTCTGAAGACGCTGGCTAATGAGGCATTCGAAGGCTGCAAGAGTCTTACAACCATCGTACTCCCCAATGGCCTTACCGAAATTGCGCCCCAGGCATTCAGCAAGTGCAAGAACCTGAAGAGCATCACTATCCCCAACGGCGTCAAGAAGATTGGTGGCAGCGCTTTCAACAACTGCGAAAGTCTGACCTCATTGGTTCTTCCCAATTCCGTCGTCGAGATTGAGAACAATGCTTTCAATGAGTGCAAGAGTCTGCAGACTATCGAGATGGCTTCAGTATCAGAGGTGGGTCCCAGTGCCTTCAATGGCTGCAAGAGCCTGACAGCTATTAAGCTCAACAACATCTCAAAGTTAGGACAGGCAGCCTTCCAGAACTGCACTGCCCTTAAGACTGTAGAACTTCAGGGAAAACTCTCAGATATCAACACCGCCGCTTTCAGTAATTGCGAAAACCTCGCCAGCATCACGCTGCCTGCCTCTTTGGAGATTATCAGCAGCCACGCTTTCGATGACTGTAAATCCCTCACATCCATCGTACTCCCCGCTGGTCTGAAGAAGATCAACGATTGGGCCTTTGCTGGCTGCAGGAGCCTGCGTAGCATCGAGATCGGCAGTGCGCTGAAGAATCTTGGCGACCATGCTTTCCAGAACTGTATCAGTCTGGAGACAGTAACCATCAATGGTATCATCGACGAGATTGAGACCAATGTCTTCAAGGGCTGCAAGAGTCTGCGCAAGGTACAGCTGCCTAACACCGTGAAGCGTATTGGCGACAATGCTTTCCTGGAATGCAGCATGCTCTCTGAGATCAACTGGCCCGCTGCCTTGGTAAAGATCGAGGACGCTGCTTTCGAGAAGTGTACCTCTCTGCCCTCAGCTGTCTTCCCCAATGGTCTTCAGACCATCGAAGGCGATGCTTTCAAGGGCTGTCTCCAACTCAAGAATGTCGAACTTCCAGTCACCATCAAGGAGCTTGGCGGTTCTGCCTTCCAGGAGTGTAAGACACTGGCCACAGTGACCATCCATTCGCCCAATCCTCCAAAGGTAAGCGGCGACACCTTCAAGGGCTCTAACCCCATCATCCTCGTTCCGAAAGGCACCCTTCAGGTCTATGCAATCGACAAGAAGTGGAGTAAGCAGAAAGGGGTACAAGAGAATCAATAAGCATAAGTTACAGAACATCAATGACCCTCTATCCACAACTGATAATGGATGCGCTGGCAACGGTGACGTATGCCGGCACGAAGAAAAACCTCGTAGAGAGCGAGATGGTTGCCGACACCCCGTCGGTAGCCGCTCCTTCTCAGGAGGGAGACCACTGGAAAGTGAAGGTTGTGCTCGTGTTCCCACGCGACACCGACCCGTTTTTGAAATCCACAGTCAAGGCTGCCGAAGCAGCCATCAAGTACCACTGTGGTCAGGACATCGATGTGACCATCGAGACAGAGTTCAAGACGGCTCCCCGTCCTGAAGTAGGCCAGTTGTTGCCTGGTGTCAAGAACATCATCGCCGTGAGCTCTGGCAAGGGTGGCGTCGGCAAGAGCACGGTCTCTGCCAATCTCGCCATCGCCCTGGCACGTCTTGGCTACAAGGTAGGACTTCTGGATACCGACATCTTCGGACCGTCTATGCCCAAGATGTTCAATGTAGAGGAAGAGCGCCCCTATGCCGTGAAGAAAGACGGCCGCGACCTCATCTGTCCGATAGAGCAGTACGGTGTCAAGCTCCTTTCCATCGGTTTCTTCGTGTCGCCCGATACCGCTACCCTCTGGCGTGGTGGTATGGCCACCAGTGCCCTGAAGCAGCTGATTGCCGATGCAGACTGGGGCGAGCTCGACTATTTTATCCTCGACACTCCTCCAGGCACCAGCGATATCCATCTCACGTTGTTACAGACGCTCCCCATCACGGGAGCCATCATCGTCTCAACACCTCAGCAGGTAGCCCTCGCTGATGCCCGTAAGGGAATAGATATGTACCGCAACGAGAAGGTCAACGTGCCCATCCTCGGACTCATCGAGAATATGGCGTGGTTCACCCCTGCCGAGTTGCCAGAGAACCGTTATTATATCTTCGGAAAGGAAGGCTGCAAGCAACTTGCCGAGGAGATGCAGGTACCGCTGCTCGCCCAGATACCGCTCGTTCAGAGCATCTGCGACAACGGCGATGCCGGCACCCCAGCAGCCCTCTCCAGCGACACGGCTACA
>Ga0247610_10001722_pt1 | contig 26567 bp, 36 predicted proteins | sample 174DNAGHGhighgp2_FD_193483 | JGI IMG/M metagenome (GOLD analysis project Ga0247610, IMG submission 193483) | Sheep rumen microbial communities from Palmerston North, Manawatu-Wanganui, New Zealand - 1742 DNA GHGhigh gp2 | ecosystem: Host-associated > Mammals > Digestive system > Stomach > Rumen...
TCCCCCGCTCTGCCGAGCGTCATTAAACAGTCCTGATGGGTAGGGACAGTGTGGCGTTCATGACAAGCCCTTCTAACATTGTCGATGACCACCCACAGGGGGCAACCCCTGCATTACCTATTAAGTTAGGTTCAAAAACAAAGGATAACGAACACATGGTCTATGTACTGAACAAATACGGTGAACCTCTGATGCCTACCACTCGGTACGGCAGGGTCCGCCGTCTGCTTAGGAAAGGCCACGCGGTCGTTGTCGATTACCGTCCATTCACAATTCAACTCACTTACGACACGCCAAACGGCGTGCAGGAGGTCAGTCTAGGCGTAGACGCGGGAACCAAGCACGTTGGTCTATCCGCCACTACCAAGAAGAAGGTACTTTTCGAGGCAGAATTATTGCTGAGGTCGGATATCGTGGATAAGCTATCCACGCGAAGGGAGTTCCGTCGGGCCAGAAGGAACAGGAAAACCCGCTACCGCAAGTCCAGGTTCCTGAATCGAACCCGGTCCAAGAAGCTAGGTTGGATTGCACCTTCGGTAAGACAGAAGGTGGACTGTCACAACCATTGGATATTGAAGCTATGCAATTTCTTGCCTATCAAGAAGATAACCGTGGAAACTGCACAGTTCGATACGCAGCTATTGAAGGCGCGGGAACAGGGGCTTCCGTTTCCACAGGGCACCGACTACCAGAAAGGTGAACAGTTGGGGTTCTGCAATGTGCGTGAATACGTTCTTTTCCGTGACGGACATAAATGTCAGTGTTGTAAGGGGAAGTCCAAGGACAGCAAGCTGCATGTCCACCATATCGAGAGTCGGAAGACAGGCGGCGATGCACCTAACAACCTCATCACGCTGTGCTCGAAATGCCATGAGAAGTACCATCTTGGAGAAATCGAACTGCCGAAGACTATCAAACGCGGCGCTTCCTTGAAGGATGCGGCAGTAATGGGCATCATGCGGAAGTCGGTATTCATACAACTGGAAGAACTGTTCGGCGATACTATTCCTTGTGTTGAGACGTACGGCTACATCACCAAGCATAACCGCGCCAAGGCAGGCCTTCCGAAGGACCACACCATAGACGCTCGTTGCATCAGTGGTAATCCATATGCTGAGTCCGACGGACATTACTGGATTATCCGCAAGCTGCGTGTCAACAACAGGAAGCTCCACAAGGCATCCATACTTAAGGGCGGAATCCGGAAGAACAACCAGGCACCTAGGGAAGTACATGGTTATAGGCTGATGGATTCTGTTGAGTATGCCGAACGGGCTTGCTTCGTGAAAGCACGTAGGCAGTCGGGTTACTTCTCGCTCTCGGATATTTCCGGTAAGGTACTTGCCGACTCAGTCAGCTATAAGCACCTTAACTTAATTAACCACAACAATTCTAACATAATGGAGGATGCAGTGCTCCTCTCACCCACTAAAGATGGGTGAGTTTCCGCACTGTATGCATTTCTATGGAAAATAAGGACAAGAAACCCGAGGATATCTTCGCGCCGCACGAGCCGGACCTCGCCGGCTTCTCCGACACCGTCAAGGCACGGTTCCAGGAGGCCATCGGGCGCACGATGAAACGCGATGACTTCATGGTGTTTCCCGACGGCTGCGAAAGGGGCCTCATTGGAACAATGGTGAACGGGCACGGGGCCGAGGTGACCGTGTACGAGCACGAACTTTCCATCATGTCCAAGGCGGAAAGTTACAGTCCCTACTGGGCCACCGACATCGGGGGGTACACCGAGGAACAGCTTGCCGACCAGGAATACATGGCTGGAGAGCTGTACACGATGGCACAGGACGACTTCGAGTACAATACGGTAAGGTCGCTCCCCTACCAGCACGAGCATGCGCCCGTGATCATGGATGCCCTGCACGATAGCGACGAACGTACGGAAAGCACCCGGTGGGACACGGATATCGTAGGGAAACTGGATGCGAGGTGGAATCCCGCGTTCGTAGGTACGGTAGAGGGGCCCGATTGCGAGCCGGTTGCCGTATATGAATACGGACTGATGGTTGACACGATGATGCACGAACATGGTGTCAATGCCGAGCTGGCCAAGACCCTTCTTGATAATTTCCTTGATCTGGCCGAGGTCAGGCCGACCATACTATATGGATTTGAGGTCGACAGGGACCGGTGGGACTCTGTTTCCGAGAATATCAATGACGAAGTGATGGAGGAATTTTTCAATGCCTAGATTCGACAAGCCGGAATATGAGGGAGATTCCCGCCCGGATACCCAGAAGCATATTGACCTCGTGAACGCGAACGGCAGGAAGTTCTGCGACAAGTTCCTTGAACGCCTCGCTCGCCATGATGCTTCCAAGCTGGAAGAACCCGAAAGAAAATACTTCGACAAGGGTACCCCGCAGCTGAAAACCAGTACATATGGCGACAAGTCATATGACGACGCCAAGGACCGTATCAAGCCGGGTCTCGAGCACCACTAAGCCAGCAATGACCACCATCCGGAACATTTCGGCAAGCAGGGCATTTCCGGCATGAACCTGTACCAGTTGCTCGAAATGTGGATCGACTGGACGGCCGCCGTGAAGCGTCATGCCGACGGGAACATCTTCAACAGCCTCATGTACAACAGGGACCGGTTCCATATCGACGACCAGCTGTTCAGCATCCTGCTGAATACGGCGACCGAGGATTTCCCGGAACAGATGGACAGCGCCAACGAGAATTTCCAGGAATATATCGGCGGAATGCTGAAGGACTAGCACATGGGCATGGACAGGCTTCTTGCACGGATTCTCATAGTGGCCGCCATTCTCCTCGTATGGTGCCTGTTCCACTAGTTGCCAATTGCGCCCGGTTTTGCTACATTCGCATTGAAGGAGGGCGCCTCGGCAACAAGGGCGCCATTTTGCCATGAAAACTAAGGAAGAACTTATCGCTGGAATCAAGACGGCAATCGACGGCACGCCCGCCATGTACGATCCGTCTCAGATTTCGACCCTGGACCACTTGGAAAGCGTGTTCGGCAGCGCCATCCGCAACCGTATCGGTTCCATGAAGAACCGGCTGGAAAAGGATGGAATTGCGGAGTTGATTGCATACTGCCGTTCGAAGGCCACCGAGTACGACCGGCTGCAGGAAAAGCATGCTGCCGACATCCGGAACTTCAGGAACGAACTGTCAAACAACCGCATCTTGAGGATGATGGGCGGGTATCCAGGGGATCTCCACGTGGTTTCCGAGAATCCGCTGATGTACGGAATGACGCTCGTGCTTGGCGATGGCCCGGTGGCACTGGCAAACTTCACCGAGGATACCCTGAACATGATGCTTGAGGACATTGCCGAAGCGTGCGACCTGCCCGGCGAGAGCGGCAACGAGATTCCGTGTCCGGTATGCGGTTCCAGGTGGCAGCTGTTCGATACCGTGCCGGTTGTCCACTGTGCCCGGTGCAACGCCCACTGGGTCCTTTTCAGCCGCAGGCTGCTGAAGACCGAACGGTTCCTGGATCCCGTACGCAGCGAAATGTCTATAGGCAGGAAGATGCGCGATGAATACCTGGCCGATACCGGTTACACGGTGTCGAACCCGGATGCGTTGAAGAAGGTGAAGCGGGCTGTCGCGGCAGTCCCGGGGGACAAGGTGGTGACCATCCGCGGAATCACCGGAAAGTACGACGGATGGGTGATGTCGTTCCGCGTACGGGACGGCGTAATAGAGAACGAGCCGCATTTCGACGAGTGCATCGACTCGGCGCTGGTCGCATGCAGGTACTCCGGCGACATGTACAGGGGAGACCGGATGACCGAGGCTATGATGGTGCTCATCCGGGCACCTAAGTCACCCGAGGCCGACCTGGACGAGCTGTGCCGGGTCTGCGGCAGCATGATGCAGGCGCCGTGCAATACTTACGGCATAGTGTTCAGCGGTGGCGAACTGATCGCAATGGACCGCGAACAGATGGAGAAAGCCTACGATGACGACGACCCGTCCCTGGACGACTTCGGGGACCTGGACACCCTGTGCCCCTGGTTCAACGGTTCAATGAAGTCCCCGCTGTTCCATGATGCGCCGGACGGTGCGCCTAAAGGGAAGAGACGGGAAATAGTGAACTGAGGAACCTATGCGCAAATATTGCAACTGTCCCTGCTGCCGGCACGGTGCCGGCGAACTCACGGACCGGGAATACGCCTGGTACCTGAAAGGATGCATCGAGACTGCGGCCTTCATACCGAAGGAACTGGTTGAGAAGTGGAAGTCCGAGACTGCCACCAAGACCGAACGTGATTTCGAGATGGACCTGTGGACCGAGGATTCCGCAAACCGCATTTGTTTGAAGGAAATTATCGCGCACATGGAGGAACGGCGGCAGCATGTCGATAAGGCGTTCCTCTATCCAGAAGAGTTAGTCTATCCAGAAGAGTAAGTTAGAATATGTACACATATTCCAGAGCTTTATGTCGTGTCCGGGACTCTTAACTCCGAACCGTCCATCCTGAATAGACCGTTAGGCAACCAGTAGAAGCCATCTGACCTGGCCAGTCTGGACAACTCCGAACAGTGAGGTATATCGGGCAGTTCTATTTCGTGGTTCCTTGCCGCGTTGATATCGGCATCCATCACGAGTCCGCAAACCGGACATACATATAGCTTTCCCTTCCTCGCCTTCTTGAGTACGTGTCCACACCCCGAGCATCGCTGCGAGCGGTAGGCGTTCGACTGCGGGTTTATTCGGACACCGAACTCCTCCGCAACTTGCGTCAACCTGGCGACTATCTCCGGGTTGGACCAATGTTTTAGCTTTTCGGCAGTTCTCCTGCCGTAGTTGATGTTCTTGATGCTTTCCAGGCCGATTTCCTTGATGCCTGAAAAATTCAAACGTTTAATTGCGTAGTTTGTATAGTTCTTCCTCTCGCACTGGCATCTGCGGAATGCCTTGGATCCTTTCTTCTTGCGGCACATCTTTTCAGAAATCGTGGAGAGGTTGACTTTCAATTTCCTTGTAGGTTCTCCCTTCCTGGGAGCGTCTATAATCATATCAGGTGTAGTCTGCCCGTCGGAAAGCGACAGGCAGGTGAGCATGCCCTGGTCGGCACCGACCTTCACGCCCGCTTCCTTCTCCACGAACTCCTTCTCCCACCGTAGCTGCACCCCGTACTCGTCTATCAGGTACCCGTTGCAGGCCGTCCATGTGCCGTCAAGGAACCTCTCCATGTGCTTGTGCCTGCATATAGGTATGTTAAATATCGGAAGGCCGGTAGACTTGATCTTCAAGAATCCGTAGAATTCGCCATCAGGTGTGAGGTTCAGCACGGCACACTTGCTCGAAATCTCTATTCCCGCATCGGAGAGGTCAGGCTTGCTAGGTCTCCTCCGCTCGATTACCTCCCATAGCCGTTCCAGGTAATTTCCCTTCGAGGCTTCCTTGTCGAACACCTCGATACGCTTTGCGTTCTTGGTGCATATCGCACGCAACTTGCCACTAAGCTGCGTTACCAGAGAACTCATCATCCGGGCAGACAGCCACGTATTTATTTCGAACCGGTTGTAGTCCAGGTATTTCGGAAGCCCGTATTTGAACTTGCCCGGATTGAACTCGTGAAATACGTCATCCTCCATCCAGGTATAGCCGTTCAACCACATGTCGTCGCAGATCAGCTGCATTACACGACGCCACTCGGCAAGAAGCCTGAAGACTCCTTCCCGCTTGCCGGTGTTGGCGAATCTAAGCGTATGGCTACTGGAACGTACTATCATATACAAGAAATGCCCGGTTGACGCAATTTTGTGGTAGTCTGCATCAGCCGGACATTTAAAAATTTCCCATTTAGAACAACAAGACTACCACGAATTGCTTGTTCTAATTGAAGTTTATATACTTCCATATTTTTCTACATGCAAAACTACTCCATTTTAATGAAATGCGGATTTATTTCCTTTAAGTTGACATAATTATGCATGTTTTGCTATATTTCTTGTATTATGTTAAAAGACCATCGTTTCCCGGAGGAGAAGCATGTCAAGTAGGGAAGTGACTGTTCATGGCATCTATCGCCATTTCAAGGGCAAGTATTACATCGTCGAGGGCATCGCGAAGCATTCGGAAACAAAGGAGCCGATGGTTGTCTATCGACACCTGTATGGCGACAAGTCTCTCTGCGTTCGTCCTCTCGATATGTTCCTTTCGGAAGTTGATCACGAGAAGTACCCGGATGTGAAACAGAAGTACCGCTTTGAGGAAGTGGAAGAATACGCCGGTCATGCCGACACGCAGGATGCCGTAATGAGTGCGGTATGGGCGAGCTGCACCAATTTCAGGAAGGGACAGAAATGATTGAATCCGTACAGGAACCGCACTATCCGCTGCTGCCCGGAATGGAATCCAGGCACAGCATCAAGGTCGAGGTGCACAAGGGCGAACTTGAACACCTGAGGCAGCTTGCCGACACGGCGATTGCCGACTTCGAACGTCTTGAAGAGGAAAATGCGGCATTAAAGGACATGGTTGCCGCGTTACAGCGCCAGTGTGCGAACGGTACCATGTGGATTCCGATGTCGGAAAGGACACCGACCGAGAAGGACGGAGAACTGTATCTTCTATGGGAAGATGGTATGCTGGACTTAGGTTACTATTCGGCCGAGGTCCAGCAGATAGTTACACGTTCAGATAGGTGCCTCGACGAGCGTACCGGCGACGAGGGGCATTCAGTAGAATGGTGGATGCCCGCGCCACCGCACCCGGGAAAGATATCGCCACCGGTTGAAATGCCTGCAAAAAGTCCGGAAAATGCATATGTGGTTGTCTTGAAACTGATGGACTCATGGTGCCTTGTTGGAAAGAAGGTTTTCACGAAATTCGATGATGCCGAGAGGTTCCGTTTGTGGGCACAGGGGCAGGCCGAAAAAATTCTGGATACGGAAGAAGTCAAGCTCCTAGACAGTTACACCACGCCACATGAATGAGCATGCAGGTTGCCGCGAGGCAACCTTTTTGCTACATTTGGGACATGAAAATAGACGAGCAGTATATTTCGCCAACTGTCCGGAAAGGCCTAGGTCTTCTTTCCGAGATCAACAAGTGCGGCTACGGGGCATACATCGCCGGCGGTGCCGTGCGTGACCTGGTGATCAGGCAGCTGGACATGATGCCCGAATCCGACCTGAACATGTCGGAAGACCCCGACGTGCACGACGTCGACATCGCGACAAACATGCCCATCGAGGACCTTAGACTTGCCTTCCACTGCGATTCAAACAATGGCGAGGCGCATGGCACCATCCTGGTTCATTACGAGGGCCTGGTGTTCGAGGTCACACAGTTCCGTGTGGATGGCGACTATTCCGACGATCGCCACCCTGATTCGGTGAAGTTCACCGATTCCTTCAAGGAGGACTGCGCCCGTCGTGACTTCACGATCAACGCGATGGGACTGGACAAGGATCTCAATGTCATGGACTACTTCGGTGGCATCGATGACCTGGTGTTTCGTATTCTGCGTGCGGTTGGCAACCCGTATACCCGTTTCTCCGAGGATTCCCTCCGTGTCATCAGGGGCATGCGGTTCGCGGCACGCTTCGGGCTGGCGGTGGACAATCTTACCGGGATGGCCATGAAGAGCAGCATCAACTACGTGAAGAACGTTGCCATGGAACGCATCCATGATGAACTGTACAAGTGTGCCGGATACGGTCCGTGGCAGTTCGCCCGTATGGTCGAATATATGGATAAATACGGGTTTGCCGACGCATTCTCTTCCATTGGATTCTGTCTTGAACGGCAGGCCATAATGGTGGACTCGTTGCCGGTTTCGTCGAATCCCGACTACATAATGGCCACTTTCATATGCATGCTCCCTGAGGAGAGCATGGAATTCCTCCGTTGTACCCGCAAGGAAATCCGCATGGCCGACCGTATAAGAAACGGTGTCATGGACGTGATGTCAGGAAAGTTCGGAACCGACAATGACCGTATAGTGCATTCGGTCGAACTGTATGCCAGCCCGTGGTTCAGTATAGTATCCGCCCTGTGCAAGTCAATCAATCCGCACTGCACTGCGATAACGCAGGATATGTTGTTGACATGCCAGCGTATTGTGTATTTTAGGAAGAGCGAACCAGAATATGGCAAGCAGGTGATGACAGAAGGCATAAAGGGAGGACCGGAGTTCGGCAAGCGGCTGAAGGAACTTGTGCGGGAGGACTACTGCCGCATCAGGGATCAACAAGGAAATATGTCTTATGGCAGAATGCCATCGCGGGGGATGTGGTAATCATGGCAAAACCTACATGGTCAGAAATTCAGAAATTTGGGGAATGGATGGAATCACGCGGGTTCGGGACCGACCGTGACCGTACGCGGTTTACTAAGGGAAAGGAAGGCGTGTGCCTGGAATTCTGGATTAGCGAATGCGCCAACGGCTCGTTCAAGTGCCTCAATGCGCAGATTCAGTTGAATTTCGTTGATACCTGGTATCGTAACCCGGTAATCGCCAGGACATTTTCCTTCCTTCCGTGCAAGACATTGTCCCGAGAATTCGTGATGATGTGCGAACATCAGCATCGCATGGTTGAACTGGAAACGGAATCCTTCTTTACGAAGGTGGCCAACCTGGTTGCCGAAAAGAACAATGAAATCAAGGAAATTAACCGCGGAGCAAAGAATGCATAACGACATCAGAAGCTACAATATCGGCATCTTCGAGAATACGATGGCCAAGATCAAGGACGATGCCTCCCTCGGGAAGGTCATCAACGAGTCCATTTCGCACCAGTTGTTCCACCTGAAACCGGTGGACATCAAGTCCATCGCGCCTATTTACGATGACGATTGTCCCGTCACGGTTTCCCGTGACCGTTCGATCGACAGTGCGCTGAGGTGGAAGAAGGCCAATCCCTGTGGCAAGGTGGCCGTCCTCAATTTCGCGAGCGCTACCCGTCCGGGTGGCGGTGTCGTGACCGGTTCGTCCGCCCAGGAAGAGTGCATCTGCCGCTGCACCACGCTCTACCCGTGTCTCACGGCCAAGGAAGCCGAACTCCGTTTCTATGACCCTCATCGCAAGAATGTGGGCCCGTTGCACAACGACGACATTATCTATACGCCGAATGTCGCAATTCTCCGTAACGATGACTATGACTGGCTTCCGGAACCGGTGTTCATCGACGTAATCACCTGCGCGGCACCCAACCTGCGCGAGAAGAACATTTCCAAGTACAACCAGGAACGTGAACCGGCGCCGGATATCTCACCCGATGAATTGAAGGCCCTCCATGTCTCCCGTGCCCGTCAGATCCTGAGCGCAGCCGCGCAGGAGTTCGTGGATGTGGTAATCCTCGGCGCATTCGGGTGCGGGGCATTCCGCAACGATCCGAAGGTGGTCGCATCGGCCTACAAGGAAGTCGTGCCGGAATTCCGCAAGCGCTTCAAGGCAATCGAGTTCGCCGTCTACTGTCGCGGTGCGGACACCGAAAACTACGAGGCATTCAAAGAGGTATTTGGATGATTGAACCTAGAGGAAATACGCTCGAAACAATCGAGAAGGAATGCTCTGACCCGGGCTGGTTCTATACTTATGACAACCGGCCGAACGAGGCAATTTCTACGGAAGTCATCCAAAGAGCAAAGCTGATCCGGCCCTATGTCCCCTTGGAAATGGAACTGTTCGCGGCACCGGACGGCTCGGTGCAGTGGGAGGACGACCGGCATACGCTGGAAGTCTATCCCGACAGGTACAGATACGATGACGAGGAAGTGTCCTTCGCCGATGCAGTTAAGAAACTGTCCGAGCTGGACTATAACCAGAAGGAATTCAAGCTGGAACTCACTTTCCCGAAGGAATTCCGTGAACATTTCCAGATGGATAGGTTCAAGGACTCCCTTGGCCGTCTCGCATTTGATGCGCGGGAACTATTCAAGGAAAAGATGAATCACAAGTCGAGTGCGGCATGCACGCTGAGTGGACTAATGGAAGTCGAACTCATCGAGAAAATCAGGGATGCTGTCGCGTCCGGGAGGGTCGTCTTATGAGTGGAAACTACGAGACCGAACTAGTCGATAAGCTGATTGCAGCCTTTCGCGATGCCGATATAATCCGTTGAGCCAGTTTCCAAAAGCTCATATTTTTGCTATATTTAGAATATGAACGAAGTTCAATATTTTATCCCCGAAATGCCGTCGTTTTCTGATGAACTGAAACGATACTGGCATAGCCATGTGCTCGGTTTCATGTCCGAGACCGAGAAGATGGTTCATGAAAAGGGCATCCTCCTTATCAAGGTTGCCGCGGGTTCGCAGTCGTTCGGACTTGCCACCGAGACATCCGACGTGGACATCCATGGCGTATACGTACTGAACTGGGACGAACGCATCAGGCACGACGCCCCTTCCCAGATTGCGGACGAGAAGAACAACGAGGTATATTGGGATATCACGAAGTTCCTTACGGAACTGAACTCGGCGAATCCCCAGGCCCTCGAGATGCTCTATGCGCCGAGGCACTGCGTATTTACTGGCTGGGAATTCCTGCAAGAATTGCGGTCTAAATATGACTTCCTCACGATGCGGTGCGACAAGTCGTTCTGCGAGTACGCCCGTGGACAGGTTGACCGTGCAACTGGACTCAACAAGAAAGTGTTCAACCCGAAGCCGGAAGGCACACCACGCATACTCGACTACTGCTATGTGCCGGTAGACAATATTGCCATTTCAGTCAAGGATTGGCTGGAAAGGTTCCATTCCGACGACGAGTACGGTCCCGACCAGAAATGGTACTCGGTTGCCGCAATAGACCATATCGACATGGGTTATGCCATATATGGCCAGTCGATTGCCGAGCGCAACCTCTCCGACAAGGAGCACGAGTGGCGCTGGGCCTACGGGATAGTACGGGACGAGGAGAAGTCCATGGAGCTCCAGATGAACTCGGTCCCGAAGAACCGTCCGGTCCTCGGGTACATGTTCTTCAACAAGAACGCCTTCGCCAAGGAATGCAAGGAACGGGCACAGTACAGGGACTGGGTCAAGAACAGGAATCCGGAACGTTACAATACGACCGTGAAGCACGGGCAGGGCTACGACGCCAAGAACCTGATGCATTGCGTACGTCTACTTCTTACGGCCTATGGTATCGCCACCGAGCATACGGTGCCCGTGTACCGAGCCGACAGGGACCTGTGCAACCGTGTATGCATGAAATATAACCGGCATCCTTATTCCAATGACCGCGATTTCCTGCTTGCGATCAAGAACGGGGACTGGTCCTTCGACGACATCATCGCCTACATCGGAGCCCTAGGAAAGGAAGTCAGTAGGGCGTTTGCCGAATCCGGACTTAAGGAAAAAGCGTATACGCCAGAAGAAATCGACGATTTTGCGACTGAAATCGCGTTGCACTATTGTAAACAAATCTAAACAAAAGGATAATAATGAACAACTTTGTTGTTACGAACATCGAGGAACGCATTGCGTCCATACTCGGTACCTACGGAATCACCGTAAAATGCCTGGAACCCAACAAGCCGGCTGACCTGTACCGGAAGGACGGGTGTGTAGGCAAGATAGCCTTCTCGAACGCTGTTGTAAGCGGGATGCGGAACGCCCACATAATCATTGACGGCGTAGGAACTTTCTCCGTGGAAGACGGCCCCGACATGGAAGTCGACCTGCTCCGCCTGGACGAGAAGCTGAAACGCGCGTACGGTGACGGACAGACGGATGCGAAGGCATTTACTGCCGGCATTAATCTATGGAACGAAATCGACAAGACCCTCCTTGACCATGGAATCACTATGGTGGTCGGTGCCGAACCGGGCAAGTCTACGCTAATGGCAGGCAACTTTGAAATCGGCTGTACGGGCATGATTGATGCAGGGGACGGGACCAAGGTGCCGTGTGTCACCCTGTACGAAACGTCGAACGGTGTCGTTATGGAAAGCGCCAATTTCGTAATAGAGGGCGAGACGGACCTGCCGAAGCTCGATGAATGGCTTGGCGAGAAGGTGGGCAATTCAGCCGACCCGGGCATGCGCGTAATCAGGGTCCAGTACCTCAATGACGGCGTGAAGCGCCTTTCCATTGAAAAGAAGGGCGACTGGATCGACATGTATGCTGCAGAAACCGTCGAGTTGAAGCAGGGCGAACACAAGCTCATCCACCTCGGCGTGGCCATGAAGCTCCCGGAAGGCTACGAGGCCCATCTTGTGCCGCGTTCCTCCACGTTCAAGAAGTGGGGCATCATCCAGGCCAACCATGTCGGCATCATCGACAACTCCTATTCCGGACCGGAAGACTGGTGGAAGATGTCCGTCATCGCCATGCGCGACACCGTCATCAACAAGGACGACAAGATCTGCCAGTTCCGCATCGTGGAACGCCAGCCGCAGATCCGTTTCGTAGAAGGCAAGATGACCGACCCGTCCAGAGGCGGTTTCGGCTCCACGGGGTCGAAGTAGGCCCATGTACCTCTATCGTCACAGGCGCATACTCCTCAGGGAGTTTTGCAGGGTCCTGGACGACAGGGTGGTGCACTTCAAGCTGGTCAGGGATTCGTACCGGTTTTTGAACGGCTTCTTCGCATACGAGACCAACTCGATCCAGGATGACCTGGATTTAATCACCGTACCGGTGGAGCGCAGGTATAAGATGACGATGATGCTCAAGGAGGCCAGGTATGCGATCCTTGCCCGCCACTGGAAGACAATGGTTTGCCATTCTGCAAAATTCGAGAAGAAATTTATCAAAGAGGAAACTACATGAATCTTTCCACATTCATTTATATCGCATCGTTCCTCGACGGCGTGGACGAGGTTGCCAAGCTGCTTGCCTTCTTCGCGGCAATCGGTTACCTTATCGCATTCGTCACGTTCATAGTGGTGCGGGCTGCAAAGACTTCCGGCGAGAGTGTCAAGGATATCGAGCCGTTCACCAAGTTCCTTCGCGTCAGGCACTGGCTTCCGGCATTTTTCGTACTTTCCCTCGTCGCGGTCGCAATTCCTCCCAAGACGGAAATGTATGCTATGTACGGCGCCGACATCGTGGCCAAGCTGGCCGATAGTGCCAACCTGCAACAGGCCGGCAAGGACACCCAGGAAATCGTCCACAGCCTTTCCATCATCTTGAAGGGTGCTGCCGATGAAATCGAGAAGCCGAAGGAAACGAAGTAAGTTGCCACTTGGTGTGGCAAATGCTACATTTTGTGTATGAATCCTAAAATAAACAAGGCAATCGACATTTTCAACTCGGAAGACCCGGTTTCGGCAATTCTGGAAAACCGGGATTTCTTCCCGTTCATTGACAACGAGATGGTAGGTGTCGAGCATGTCCATTATCATTCCGAAGGTGACGTGTGGAACCATACTGCCTTGACTATCAACAACTTGCGACATGGACATGACTGGGTGGACGTCATGATAGCGCTGTTCCACGATGCCGGCAAGAAGCGTGCGCTCGAAAAGAATTCCGGAAAGAACATGGCCGGCCACGAACTGTTCAGCCTGGATGTATTCAACGAGTGGATCAAGTCGGAAATCGGCGGCATAATGCCCAGTTCCCTTCCTCTCCGCTGGGTCATCGAGAACCACATGCTCGCCCATCGCCTTGCTGGCATGAAGTCCAACTTCAGAATCATGCAGGTGGTTACGCACCAGTGGTTCCCGAGGCTCCATACATTGGCCGATGCCGACTCCAAGGCAACCATCGGCGAGGATGGCAAGCCCGTGCATGACTTCACGAAGGAAGTGCTGCTTTCGCCCAAGGTGTCGCGATGGGTCGGCCAGTGCGCCCCGGCGCCCATTGCCAACGAGAATGACTTCTACGAGGCGGATGTACCGCTGAATTTCACCCGTGAGGCGGTGGAGTTCGGCCTGAAACTGCAGGTCAACGGGAAGATCACCGACCGTCAGCGCATCATCAACGGCGTACTTGGCGACAAGGCATTCAGGGGGGCCATTGCCGACTGGCGCGAAAAGTGCGACCGGTGGGTCGAGGATCTGAAAAATGGTTAGATATATAGACAAGAGACATCGTATCAAGAAGATTGACGGGTGGTGGGTGCCTCAGTGGAAACGCGGTTTCCTCCGTTGGGACCGATACAAGCTGATGGTAGCCGATACGGCCATGGGTTCCATTGAGCTGTATTCCGAGAGCTGGCTCGATGTCATGTTCCATACGGAACTGCAAGCGACACGGTTCATGGAGAAGGCCATGGCCCAGGGGTACACTGGAAAATTCTATGCCGGGTTCGACGAGGGTCTTCCGGAAGGAATTAAGGAATGGTGAATATCAACTACCCACGGGCTAAAGACCCGTGAGTTTGGGGTGACCCAGGCTCATAGTTGATTAGACTCAGTGAAGGGAGCAATCCCCGAACTACGTTAGGAAGGTCATGGCACCCCGGGATGTACGGTCAAGTTCCCCGCCCTGCCGCTCGTGGTTAAACAGTCCTGATGGGTAGGGACAGTGCTGCGGGCACGACAAGCCTTCCTAACATTGTCGATGACCACCCACAGGGGGCAACCCTGCATTACCTATTAAGTTAGGTTCAAACCAAAAAAGGACAACGACTAGATGACCTATGTACTGAACAGATACGGTGAACCTCTGATGCCTACCACCAGGTACGGCAGGGTCCGCCGGCTGCTTAGGAAAGGACTTGCAGTCGTTGTCGATTGCCGTCCATTCACAATCCAGCTCACTTACGACACGCCGAACGGCGTGCAGGAGGTCAGCCTAGGAGTAGATTCCGGAACGAAGCATGTTGGCTTCTCCGCAACTACAAAGAAAAAGGTACTTTTCGAGGCAGAATTGCTTTTAAGGTCGGATATCGTGGAGAAGCTCTCCACGCGAAGGGAGTTCCGTCGGGCCAGAAGGAACAGGAAAACTCGCTATCGTAAGTCCAGGTTCCTGAACAGGACCAGGTCCAAGAAGCCGGGTTGGCTTGCACCTTCTGTAAAGCAGAAAGTGGATACCCATATCCACTGGATTTCGAAAATATGCAAGTTATTGCCTATCAAGAGGATAACTGTGGAAACTGCGCAGTTCGATACCCAGCTATTGAAGGCCCAGGAACAGGGGCTTCCGTTGCCACAGGGCACCGACTACCAGAAGGGCGAACAGCTCGGATTCTCTAATGTTCGAGAATACGTGCTGTTCCGTGACGGTCATAAATGCCAGTGCTGCAAGGGGAAGTCCAAGGGCAGCAAGCTGCATGTCCACCACATCGAGAGCCGGAAGACAGGCGGCGATGCACCGAACAATCTCATCACGCTCTGTTCGGAATGCCATGCGAAATATCATAGAGGCGAAATCAAGCTGTCGAGGATGGTAAACCGCGGTACTTCATTGAGGGATGCTGCTGTAATGGGTATCATGCGGAAATCGGTATTCGTTCAGCTTAAAGAACTGTTCGGCGATAGCATCCCTTGCTACGAGACCTACGGTTACATCACCAAGCATACTCGCGCCGAGGCAGGCCTACCGAAGGAGCACGTGATTGATGCCCGCTGCATCAGCGGCAATCCGGGTGCCGGATCCGACGGGCATTACTGGATTATCCGCAAGCTGCGGGCAAACAACAGGCAGCTCCACAAGGCATCCATACCCAAGGGCGGCATCAGGAAGAACAACCAGGCCCCGCGCGAAGTACATGGTTATAGGCTGTTGGACTACGTTGAATATGCAGAACGGAATTGCTTCGTAAAGGGACGCAGGAAGTCGGGGTATTTCTCATTATCGGATATTTCCGGTAAGGTTCTTGCCGGTTCAGCCAACTATAAGCATCTAACTTTAATCAACCACAACAACTCTAACATAATGGAGGAAGCAGTGCTCCTCTCACCCACTAAAGATGGGTGACTTTCCGCACTGTATATATTTCTATGGAAAAGAGAATTGCAGTCTATGGCGGTGCATTTGACCCGCTTACCGTGGCCCACGAGGCCATCATCGAGTATCTCCTGGAAAACTACCCGGAAGTACATGTCTATCTGACCGAGAATGACGAGAAGCGGTACAATGCCTCGTTCCAGGACCGATACGGCATGCTGATTACCCGTTTCCCGAAACTCAATATCCACAAGCAGTCGTCCCGCACGTTCGATACCCTTGAAGCGGTCTATGGGACCTATGTCACTGGTCCCGAGAAGAAGGACCCCGGCATTGACCTCATTATTGGCATGGACGAGCTCGAAGCCCTGCTGGCCGGCAAGTGGAAGGATTCCGAGAAACTTATTGACAAGTACAGCATCCGCGTGTTCAACCGTGGACGCAACTTCAACTTCCATACGGAACTCGGCGACCGTGGCGACATCAAGCCCATCTTCGTGAATGTTCCCGATGTGTCGTCCACCGCTGTCCGCAGTGACATGTTCATGAACCCCATGTACGAGGGCACGGCTGTTTCTCCGCAAGTTCTCGGGTACATCTTCCGGCATGGCCTGTATCATCAGGACAATCCGGTAACCCATTGTGCCGATGAACACCGGGAGCTTGCCAACTACAAGCCCGGAGACTACCCGAAGCCTTCTGTCACTGTGACCTCCGTGGTCATCAACGCCATCGGTGAGCCGAGCATCGGTCGCGCAGACCATGTGCTCCTGGTGCGCCGCAAGCGTTGGCCCTTTGCCGGGTATTGGTGCCTTCCCGGTGGATTTACCAACCCGCATGAACCTATCGAGAATTGCAGTTGCCGAGAACTCAATGAGGAAACTGGCCTTGTCCTCTACCCCAAGCAGGTCCACCAGTTGAAGGTGTACATCCCGGAAGATCCGCGTGAGAGCGTTCCCGGCCACTGGGCGTATGACGTGGGTGTGTATGCGCGTGGTATCTTTGGTCCGGTCAAGGGTGACGACGATGCCGCGGAAGCTGCATGGTTCCCGTTGAGCGTGGCCCGTAGGACCCGTCTGGCATTCCACCACAACCAAATCCTTGAAGATTACGTGAAGGCAAACGGGAGATTGTATGCACAAGAAATTTCCTGATATTCCGCTTCCGCCCCTGATAATCAGTGTGCGCGGGAAACTGAGAAGTTATCGACTGGCGAGGAACCTGGATGACAACTCCATCCCCGAGCCCATATTCTGGCTCCCGAACAAGCCACCCGAGGGGTGGAATGTTACCGAGGAGGAATGGGAACGCGGGATTGCCCTGTGCCTGCAGGCCCGAGTGCTGGGAAGATGGTACGGCGATGACATCCTGCATCCCATCCCGATGACGGAACAGATGAATAAGTACATTGATAGGTGGAGGGCTGAACAATGCCTATGCCGTATCAATGGATACCTGACCGGAAAGCCATCAGGTAATGTACCTCACATGTAGGAAGATATGACACCCAAAGCATACGCACATGAGATTATTGACCTCCTTTCCGAATTCTACCGAGATATGTGTCTTGGATGGAACCGGAAGATGCTGCGGGAAGTATGGAGGGAAATGATATGCCCAATGATTGTCATTCTCCTGATAACTGGGGTATGGCTGTTTGCAATGGCATGTCCGTTTGTTGTCATAGTTCGGTGTTCGATAGGTGGACGTTTCTGCATAGCACTAGGATTTTTATGCTTTGTATTGGTCGCAGTGTTGAGCCTGCCGATCATTAACAGGATGATTTGCTGGTGGCACCGTAAATTTCTACCCTAGTAGATTTTCATGAATAGTTGCCGGCCCTGCCGGCATTTGCTATATTTGGAGCATGACAGAAATCTTCATCGACATCGAGAATACGGTAATCGACGACCTGGGTAACTGCAGGTGGCTGAACGAACAGTCCGGACGCATTATGTCCTATATTCAGCAGGTTGTTGAGCTGGTGACCACGCATGGAAATAACGAGGATGTAAAGGTCAGCCTGTTCACTTGGGGATGGCGCACCAAGGAAGAAGTGCGTGACTACATTGTCAAGTGGATTTTCGACAGTCTTGAAATTCCTCCACAGTACAGGGGCCGCGTATGGACGAAGGACGACTCGATTGAGTGCGCCTACAAGCACAAGTGGGTCAAAACCACTGACGAAATGGAAATCGAAGACCTGCATATTCCCGGTTCCATGAAGCGCTACGGTTTGGACAAGCAGATGTGCTTCGTGCAGCAGGTCAGGGACTTGGCGGAAGAGAGTAATTGTTCCGAGTTCATACTCATCGACGATACGAACCCGCGATGGCACGAAACACGCCACATTTGCGATTACCACGACCACAAAGAAGTAATCATCACATTTGAACACCCGGAGGAAATCTAATGAACAGTTTGATGGGATTTTCCAAGGATTTCGTGCAGGACAAGTTCACCTCGGACGAAATCAAACAGGCAATCGACCGCGACAGCGATAAATACGGGGTGGAAGTTTCCTACTGCCCCTCTCAGATCAAGGTCTACCCGAAGGACAAGAATTCGCTGAATGACCCAATCCTCATTACGGTTGAACATAACATCAGGTGGCCGAATGAGCGGATTTGGCACATTGAACTTTTGACTACCATGGTCTTCGGTGGAGTTGAGCCTCACAATGACCCACGCAACCACGCCAGGTGGGCCGGAATTCCATTCGCCGCACTGCTCGACAAGGTGGTAATCGCCGCTTTTGAAGAACCTTTCGTACACATGCCGGCTGGAACGCCGACAAAGGAATAGACATGGCAACAATAGTCTGCAGCAATGTAAACGGGAGCAATATCCAGATAAACGGCAGGACAATCCAGGCCCCTCCCGGTTCAAGCATCACGATTGACGGTGACAAGATTATCATCGGTGACAACGAACTGGTCATCAAGGATAAGGTCATCAACATTTCCATCGAGGGAACGGTCGGGTCCGCCAGTACCAGTTCCGGTTCCATCAAGGTCACCGGCAGTTCCGGGAACTTGACTACATCGAGTGGCGACATCAGTGTCGGCGGGAATGCCAGCAACATCACAACAATGTCCGGGGACGTGGACGTGAAGGGTTCCGTGTCCGGGAATATCAGTACAATGTCCGGCGACGTGAGCCACCGTTAAGGAGAAACCCATGGACGAATACATTATCATTATCGCAATTTTCGGGTTGGGCGTAGTGCTCGAACTCCTGGCCACCCGCGAACCGAAACTCCAGATTACCGGAAATCTCAGCAAGCTGCTGTGTTCCGGCTACTTTGAACAGGCGGCAAGATACCTTATGGCTAGCGACAAGAAGAAGCTCGCCAGGGAACTGAAATGGATTATGAAGGATGCCGAGAAGAAGGACCGCAAGGGTGTCCTCCGCGAAAACGGGGTAAGCACCAACCAGAAGAGCCGTTTCCTGTTCGCATACAACCTGTACAGCATGTTTGTCGGGAAGATGAAAGTCAAGCAGTCCTATTTGGACCTGTGCGAACTTACCGACGAGCACCAGGACTACATCGACCACTTGAAAAAGTGCATCCGTGACTAAGGTTGCCATTTGGTAGCGAGGATGCTACATTTGACCTATCAAAATCAAAAGGATAAACTACATGAAAAAACTCATCACAGCCTTCGCACTTCTCCTCGTCTTCGCGTTCACGGGATGTGCCGAAATCGACCAGACTGAACGCGGTGTCGTCCTCAACTTCGGTAAGGTGAGCGAGACGATTGAGCCGGGTCTTAACTTCTACAACGTGATTACCGAAAAGGTTGTCCGGATTCCGGTCAAGACACAGCTTGAAACCATGCGTGTTGGTGCCGGTTCCAAGGACATGCAGGAAGTGACCGTGGGTGTCAACGTGAACTACCATATAGACCCTACCAAGGTTGGTGAAGTCTATGGCCGGTACGGGCAGGATGTGGTCGTTACCGGACTGCAACCCAAGATTCGCGAGACGATTACCGGCGTAACACCGCAGTACACTCCGGAAGAGATGCTACAGAAGCGCGAGGAGGTACGCCTCCGCATGGAGACGGCACTGCGTGGCAAGCTGGATTCCGCCAAGTCGCATATCGTGATCGACGGGTTCACCATCTACGAGTTCAAGTTCGGCGACGCGTTCAACCGCGCCATCGAGGAAAAGCAGGTCGCCGAGCAGAACGCGCTCACCGAGAAGAACGTGCTGAAGAAGGTGGAATACGAGAACGAACAGAAGAAGATCGCTGCCAAGGCCGACTCTGCCGCCAAGGTGATTGCGGCAAAGGCCGACTCGGTCGCCATTGCCACGAGGCTCAAGGCACTGAAACAGCAGAACAGCAGGGAATATATCACATTGCAGTGGATTGAAACCTGGGATGGCAAGCTCCCGAATGTCGTCGCGAACGACAAGGTCATGCCAATCGTCGACATGAAATAATTTTGAAAATACTTTCCAAATACGGTTATTTTTTGCTATATTTGGAATAGATACGCGAACGTAGCTCAGCAGGTAGAGTTAGGCATTCCCATTGCCAGGGTCGAGAGTTCGAATCTCTTCGTTCGCTGAATGAACAACTGTCCACCGGCTCCGTGTCGGTGGACAGTTCGTAAGGAGAACTTATGAAACCTACATTCAAGGAAGCTGAAAAGGCGCTCAAGTTCATTGCCGATATGGGGTTGAACTCCGGTACCTATGCAGACCAGAAAATCAGGCGTATTTCCATTTGGCAACAGGTGAACATGTCTGCAATCAGGTCGCTTTCCGACTCGCTGAAGACTACGACCGACAAGGTAGCCCGAGAAGTGCTCGCGAACGAGTTGAAACTCAGGACACTCGTGTACAAACACGAGTACAAGAAGAAGATGAGACGTCGCCGCGTCATGAAGCTGGCCAAGGACCTGTATTCGCGGTTCCACTGCACCAAGGCGCTGAAGACTGGAGTTCCGGAAATGAATAAAAACGGCGAGTTCTCGCTGAAACAGGTTTCCCTGTTCGGCCCGGCCCGTTCCTATGCCGAACTGCAAACTGATATGGGCGACTTGCATCCGTATTTCGTACTGCACACCCCGTACAACTGGTACAACGAGCCGGTCGACCTGTACGGCAAGGAACTGCAGGACTGGATGGTCGAGGCGCTGGAGCATCCGGGATACACGCTGTACGGTGCAACCTTGAAATAGGGAAGATATGGGAACCAACTACTATCTCAGGAAGAAGAACTACAAGGACAACCGTTTTGACCGTTCCGACCTTGGCCTCCATATCGGGAAGTCCAGCTATGGATGGTCATTCTCGCTCCACGTGGTCCCCGGTATCGCGGAGAACCTGGAAGACTGGAAGGTCCTCTGGTCCTGCCGTCCCTTTGTCATAGTGGATGAATACGGGAACAAGGTTTCCAAGGAAGAAATGCTGTCCATCGTGACCGAACGCGGGAAGCTGTCACCGGAACACAGGTATTCCGGTCTGAAACGCAGGCACCCGGATATCCCCGAGGACGAATGGGACAAGGAGACGCACCTGCGACGGCATGTTCCCGAGTTCAGGTATGATGAAAGGGGAAACGTGGATTATAAGGAATTGAACAAGATCAACTGGGGGTTGGGATATGACCTCCTGGTTGGTGACTGGTGTTAAAAGAGGTACAACATGGCACAGAAAGTAACCGAAAAGAAGAAACTCTCCCTTGCAATGCCTAACCGCAAGGGTCGTCGTAAACCGAGCGCGAAGCTCATCACCCCAGCGGTCGTCAAGCAGTATCGCCGCAAGGATCCGAACAAGTGGTATGTTAAGTATTTAACTTGTACGGATTGCTACAAGTTCGGTATGGCCCAGCTCGTGTTCCACAAGCGCCGCAACGAGCGTTCCTACTGGGAATTCAAGCTCCGTTCCACCGGTGTTGACCTGACACCGTTCTATGACGAAATCAACCGCGAACTCGACCACCTGTGTACCCTCCGCTTCACCGAATGGGAACTGGAAGGCATCCGCAGGGTCATGCCGTGGCTCTCCGACGACTTCATCGAGATGCTGGCCGATTTCCGCCTGAAGCGCGAATATATCCATGTCAAGAAGGACCCGAAGTACAACGGTGGCCTCCATATCTGGGCCGGTACCGCCGATGGCGGGTGCATCCCGGCAATCCAGGCGACATGGTTCGAAATCTATGTCCTGAAAATCGTCCAGAACCTCTATTTCGACGACCTTGACATCGACTGGGATGCCTCCAAGACGGCCCTGCGCGAAGCGGTCGCCAAGTGGAATGCTGCCCTCCGTAGCGGTGTGAAGTTTACAATTTCTGACTTCGGTGTCCGTCGTTCCATCGACGATGACTGGAACGAGTACATGGTGAAGTACATGATTGACTGCTGCCCGGCTTTCGTGGGCACCTCCAACGTGTACCTGGCCATCAAGTGCGGCTGCAAGGCAATCGGTACGTTCGCCCATGAACTCTATGCCCTCTACCAGGGCATCGACAGCATCCCGCTGCACCTGTCCCAGGCCGCTGTCCTCAACGACTGGGCCGACGAGTTCCGCGGCAACCTCGGTATCGCGTTGTCCGACAACTTCGGATTCAATGCGTTCCTCCGCGACTTTGACCGCTACCTGGCCAAGCTCTATGACGGATGCCGTCACGACTCCGGCGATCCGTTCGTGTGGGGCCACATGCTCATCGACCATTACCGCAAGAACAACATCCCGTCCAATACGAAGTGCGGATGCTGGTCCGACAGCCTCGATGTTGACCACTCCATCGCGATTGCCACCGAGTTCCATAAGGACATCAATGTTGCCTTCGGCATTGGCGGTTTCCTCGCCTGCAAGCTGGTACGCTTCAAGGGTGACAAGAAGCGCGATGCGCTCCGCATGATTATGAAGCTCATCATGTCCAACGGCAAGTACGCGGTGAAGCTCTCCGATTCTCCGGGCAAGGTCAACTGCCCTGACCCGAAGGTCATCGATCGTGCAATCGAGGCATTCCACTACGAGCCCATCCCGGAAAACAAGGATGCACTGGACTAGCCATGGATATGAAGATGAGCAAGCTCGGACCGCTGAACGACCTGTTCAGGACGGACACAGTTACCTTCACCTCCCCCGACGGGGAGGTGGTTCCCGTTAAGTCGAACCGTCTCGCCAAGGTGAACCCGGAGAAGGTGGAGGCCCGCAAGGCCCTCGACCGTGCCCGAGAGGCACTGCGCGAAGCCGAGGAGCACTACCGTTCCGTGTCGAAGGATGACGAGGCTGCCCGCATCAAGGAGCTCGACGATTTCTACCGTGGCAAGTGGGTCCTGGAATATGACCGCGTGTCCATGATGATTGGCGAAGGGCCGATAATCAAGGAAAATTTCACCATTACCAAGGTGGAGAAGGTCACCGGCATCGGCAACGGGTTCGTCTCGGTAAAGGGCAAGATGCTCCGGGTGGCCGAAAGCGACCGGTACGATGTCCCTACCGACAAGAAGCAACTGTCCGTCTACACGAAGACCGGGAAAGACATCCGTATTACCCGCGTTGATCAGGTTCTCACCGAGAACCAGCTAGACAAGACGCTCGACAAGGTACGGAATAACTTCTTCGGCAAGTTGAGTTCGATATGGTAGGCGAATGCTCAATATGTCCCATTGATTGGCAGGAATACTACGAAAAGGTCGAGAAGTCCCTGAACATCATCTGGGATTCCAACCTCGACGTTGTTGTCAAGGAACGGCTGGAAGAACTGCTGCGGGTAGACACGATTACCGGGTATCCGAAACCAATATGTTCGTGGAACGACACGAAAGATAACATTGATGGGATATGTCCGGCTAATGCGTCAGTGGCCGAAGTCGATTGGCTCCGGGAACAGGTGGAAAAATTAGCAAAAGAAAATGCACTATGAGAAGACTTTTCATCATCAGGAAAGATTTGAACCTTCACCCCGGCAAGCTCGCGGCCATGGTTGGCCACTGTGCCGAATGCTACTGGATGAACTTGCTCACCCACGGGTATGTCCGGGATAACGAGTTCGACACGCTGCCCGTATATGGTCTGGATGACAGGCCGATTATCTATCGGGCCCCGCAGATTTACAAGGCTGCCAATGAGGCGCTTGAACGCGGGGACAGTGAATTTACCGTCAAGGCTGAGCATTCTCGCCCATCCAAGACCGTATCGGTGGAAATCCCGAAGGAAATCTGGGACGGGTATATCAACGATATCTTCACCAAGACCATCTGCGAGGCGAAGAACCTGAACCATCTCATGAAGGTGGTGGAAGTGGCCAATGGTCTTGGGCTGGTTGAAGGGACCGACTACGGTTTCATTGACGATGTCTGCAAGACCGACTTGACACCGGAATTTACCGACGAGAATGGTGTAGGCCGGTGCCGCGTGGGCATCTGGTTCAAGCCCCTCCCGGACGATGTGAGCCACACGTTGAGCAGGAAGTACCAGTTGTATAAGGATTAACCATGAAAGATACTTTGAACTCCTGGTGTGCTATCCGGGAAAGCGTGACCAGAAGTGGACAATCTATGCCGGTGAGATAAAGGCCGGAAACGAAAGGTGCGGTTGGCGTCGAAATCCGGGACACCTTGGTTTCATCGAGGTCACCGGTTGACGCCCGGTTTCCCAAATGCTACATTTGTGACATGGAAAAGATTGTATATTCAGAAAGAATTCGCGAGCTTGCCGACGTTCTCGCCAGGAAGCTCGTACTCCGCAAGGCGAAGAACCTGTGGGCATCCGCCAAGCAGCACCTTGTAAATGCACAGACGGTCGATTATTCGGCTGCTATGGATTTATCGAGGGACTGCATGCTATCCCGTGTCCGCCGGTACCAAGAAGAAGAGGATGCCCTCGAAACTAGCGAGCCTGCAGTGAAGAAGGAACTCGGTGAACTTCTTACCGAGTTCTTCAAGGGACGAATTGTGCGCATCAACGACTCCCTGTTCGCTGTATTTAACAAGGTGTCGTTTGACAATGCAGGGAACGCGGTCGCACATTTCCACGGCAAGGCCTTCGATACCTTCCACAAGGAAATCGAGAGGGATTTCGATACATACGAAGCCATCATCAAGGCGGTTCCCAGTCCGATGCGTTTTATTGAAAAGAATGGTGAACATTACGACCTTGCGTTCGCCCCGTTGCACTTTGTCACCTGGGACGACCTGGAACCGGAATTCGCCATGGTGGACAAGTCCGGCACCTTCAAGGAAACCGTGATGACCATGCTGGGCCACGATAAGTAGGAGGTAGTTGCATGGCTAGATATTGTAGTGTTTTTGTGCCAGGTCATGGTTTATTTGCTCAGATATTTACTGATGTTCGCTCTGTGGCCGAAATGCGGGAAGTGCCGGAAAACTTGCTTGAAGGTGATACGAAGAGTGTGATTGCTGCGTCACCTGATGATACGTTAGGCTCGATGGCATATATTATGGTCAAATCGCCAAAGCTAGAGAAACTTTTGGGGGATGAATGCGCAGATGTGATATATCGTATAGGCGTTCCGGAGAAGAAGATAATCAATATTATGATCAATTATCTTAAAGACAAGACCGGAACTACTGATCTGAAATGGAGTCTGATATGATTGAAACCTGTGGGTGCTGTGGTAAGCCCCTGGTAGGCCGCTTTATCGTACAGGCGGGTGGCCTATTGGGGCAGAGCAAGACACTCTGTGAAGAATGTGCCAAGAATGAACCGCCTCCTGAACATGCTGAACCGAAGAAACCATGGGGCAATGCACTTAACCGAAAAGGATAATTATGGCAAAGAAGCGTGAATATACCCGCCGCAAGTGGCGCATCGGCAAGAAATGGAACTATGTTACTGACCAGTGGGTCTATTATGTCGAAACGAGGCGTTCCGCGTTCAAGATCTTCAAGTATTGGGATAAGGTCGTATTCGGTATCATGCACTGTTCCGACTTCAAGGAAACGAATGGCAAGGTGTATATCCCGGAGAACTACAAGCCGAACGAATTCGACACGGTGTACCTGGTGTCCGAGGATGCCGCCCGCGAACTCATCGAGAATCTGGAAGAATGCCGCAAGAGACTCTTTGAGCGCGACGCCATGATTGAGAAGGAGTTGCGCGAGAACAAGTACATCATGGTGGACTAAGGTCCGGGGGAGCTATGCCTATAGAACTGGCACATTGGCGCATTGCGTATCCAAATTATACTGTGTACCATATAATCGGCTCGACGAATATTGCCGATGATGCAAATATTTTGAAAATTCTGAACAGCGGAAAATGTAAGCGTTTCGTGAAATCTGAAACAGGAATCAAGCGGCTCCGCTTTTGGCAAAAATATAAATCGATTTCGGAGCCAAATGGATTGGCATCTTATTTCGGGGATGAACCACTAGGATTCAGTCACGTCTATGTTGAGGGCGGACGGTGCATCGACGCAATGAACAAGATGGTGGAGCTCCTGGACAAGGAGCAGGCTCCGTTGAAGCACAATGTCCCGATATGCAAGTTTTAGGGACCTAATGTGATTCCCATCTGCTTGGCCAGCGCTTCCACGCTGGCCTTATCTGTTGCCGAGTCTATGTAGGCGTTGCACATTATCTTCACTTCGTTGAGCGCCTCGTCCCATTTGCAGGCCATGACCAGTTCGCGATACCTTTCCAGGTTCTGTACGGAGCTCATCAGGTAGAACAGCCACTCGGCCTCGGTGTCGTTCGTGTAGACGGTCTTGATTGTCTCGTCTCCCATGCGGAGCCTCAGTCTGAAGTGCCATGGGATGCTTATTTCCATCGGTTCGAGCGT